>Scooby_p1__coassemble_11631_pt1 | contig 1943 bp, 2 predicted proteins | sample Scooby_p1__metabat2_high_PE_031 | metagenome-assembled genome bin Scooby_p1 | reverse complement strand
GAACAAGTAGTGATGTGATTCTTTGTATGTGGTTTTGAAGGTACATACCTTCTAATTAAATAATCCTCCTTAGCTCAGTCGGTAGAGCATTCGGCTGTTAACCGAAGTGTCGTTGGTTCAAGTCCAACAGGGGGAGTTATCAGACCGTAAACAATTTGTTTATGGTTTTTTTATTATAAAAAACACTTTTTCCTTAGTACCAGAGCAAAAAAATACAATAAATGAATAGAAACATATAAAAACTATTTAGATGACTATCTGAAATATATATACAAAAAATCATAAAAAGTGATATTAAAATTTCTATAATATAGTATACTTAATTCGTATAAATAAAAGAAACCAGAGTTATTTTGATATAGGCTTACCCCTACTGCAAGTAAGAATATAGAAAGGGGATGCATAAACTACATTTTCAGAAGAAAAAGGTGATCAGTATGAAAAAGAACAAAAAAACACTTATTGCAGCGATTGTCTTTGTACTTGTTGTCATTGCTTTAGGAGGCGTGTACTATTTCACAAAGCCAAAGACAAAAGAAGGTCAGAAGGATGTAACACTTGTTGTTGTAAACAAAGCGGGAGAAGAGACTACATACAAGGTGGATACCGATGCAAAATACTTGATTGAAGTTATGGAAGATGCAAAAGAACAGGGGCTTACTTATGAGGGAGAAGATGGCGATTATGGAGTGATGATTAGTACAGTTAACGGAGAAGAGGCGGTATTTGCTGATGACGGTGCATACTGGGGATTTTCAGTGAATGGAAACTACTGTGAGTATGGAATATCGGAACAGCCTGTAGCGGATGGTGATGAATTTGAAATCAAATATACAATTGACAAATAATAAAAGGAAACATGCAATTACAGTTAAGGATATTGTAATCTGCGGATTGTTTGCGGCTGTTTTGCTTGTGACGCAGGTGACGCTTGCAGCGCTGCCAAACATAGAGCTGGTGTCACTGCTTGTTATTGTGTATACACTTATATTTGGTAAAAAAACAATCCCTATCATTTATATTTTTGCCTTATTAGAAGGGGTGCTATATGGATTTGGAATCTGGTGGGTTATGTATTTATATGTATGGACCATATTGTATTTTATAGTACGGTTGTTTCGACAGAATGAAAGCTCATTGTTTTGGGCAGTTGTTGGTGGCTTTTTTGGATTGATTTATGGAGTTTTGTGTTCGATACCATATTTTATCGCTGGAGGCGTCGGAGCGGGATTGGCATGGTGGATTCGAGGAATTCCATATGACTTGATACATGGAGTTGGTAATTTCATTGTGATTTTCGTGTTGTTCAAGCCGATATACATATCTTTAAAGAAATTATATCAGAATATGTAGGTAGAATTTATGGAGGATAAATTTTGAAAAGTATTTGAGAAAAATTTCTGAAAAAGTCGTAAAAAAAAGCTTGCATTATGATAAATTCTATGTTATTATTTAATTCGTTGTTAGGGCTAGCAACGAATTAAATGATAATTTGGCTCCATGGTCAAGCGGTTAAGACATCGCCCTTTCACGGCGGTAACACGGGTTCGATTCCCGTTGGAGTCATTTTGCCAATGTGGCTCAATTCTTTAAGATTGACCGCGTCAATCGCAGGAAGGGCAGGCTGATTACGAATCAGCTGCATATTACACATTTTGCCGATGTGGCTCAATTGGCAGAGCAGCTGATTTGTAATCAGCAGGTTATCGGTTCGAGTCCGATCATCGGCTTTGTTCCTAAAAGGGACAGACATTATATGGACCTTTAGCTCAGTTGGTTAGAGCAATCGGCTCATAACCGATCGGTCCTGGGTTCGAGTCCCCGAAGGTCCATTTTATTAAAATTTTTTCGAGCATAATCTTATTTTGAATCAGATAGGAAGTGCAATTATTTGGCCCAGTGGCTCAGTTGGTTAGAGCGCCGCCCTGTCACGGCGGAGGTCG
>Scooby_p1__coassemble_6558_pt1 | contig 2891 bp, 2 predicted proteins | sample Scooby_p1__metabat2_high_PE_031 | metagenome-assembled genome bin Scooby_p1 | reverse complement strand
GCTATACAGACTATGATGGGCATATGCATGGGGAGGCAGCAGTACGGTTCTCGAATATTCTGGGTATTTTATTAAAGGATTACGAATGAGTAAGGTGGAAACAATGAGAAGTATTTTGGATTTTTTTGAAAAAACAGTGGAACAGTATCCAGAGAAAGTAGCATTTGCAGATGAGGAGAAGTCCTGTACCTATCGGGAACTGCAGATGCGCTCCAAGAGAATTGCGTCCTATCTGTTAGATAAAGTGGAATTGGGACAGCCGGTTCCGATTTTTATGGAAAAGGGAGTCGATACCATTGCAGTGTTTTTAGGCAGTGTGTATGCCGGCGCATTTTATACGGTTCTGGATATTAAGCATCCGAAGACTCGAATTGAGAGTATATTAAATACATTGAAAAGTGATTTTTTCTTTTCTTCGGAGGCATTTCGAAAAGAGGCAGAACAATATGCGGAAGAAAAAACGATTTATTGGCTGGAAGAGGCGGAGCAGACAGAGATTGATGAGGAAGGGCTTGCTCGAATAGCAGAAAAGCGATTGGATACATTGCCTTTATATTGCAATTTTACTTCTGGTTCTACAGGTACTCCAAAAGGTGTGTTAGTTAGTCATAGATCGGTGATTGATTTTATTGGAGAGTTTACAAAATTATTTAATATTACAGAGGACGATGTGATTGGGAATCAGGCTCCATGGGATTTTGATGTTTCTGTCAAGGATATTTATTCGGGACTGATGTGTGGAGCGACGGTGCAGATTATTCCGCGAAAGCTATTCTCTTTCCCAACAAAATTGTTGGATTACTTATGTGAGCGTGAGGTGACGACTTTAATCTGGGCGGTTTCAGCGTTGTGCATTATTACAACCTTAAAAGGTTTTGAATACCGAGTTCCTGAGAAGATTCGAAAAGTGATGTTTTCCGGGGAAGTAATGCCGATGAAACATTTTCAATTGTGGAAAAAATACTTGCCAAATGTAGAGTATGTGAATTTGTATGGGCCAACGGAAATCACTTGTAACTGTACCTATTATCGGATTGAACGTGAGTTTGCAGAAGGAGAGAGTATTCCGATTGGACGGGAATTTCCAAACGAGAAGGTATTTCTCTTAAATGAGGATGATGAAGAAGTAACGGAAGTCAATACTCCGGGAGAAATCTGTGTGTCTGGAACAGCGGTTGCAATCGGATATTATAACAATCCGGAGCAGACCAGTCGTGCTTTTGTACAAAATCCGCTGAATCCATTGTATGCAGAGCGGATTTATCGGACAGGGGATCTGGGCTATTATGGAGCAGATGGTGAACTGTATTATAAGTGTCGAAAAGATTTTCAGATTAAGCACATGGGACACCGGATTGAGCTTGGAGAAATCGAGATGGCAATGAATGATGTGGAAGAGGTACTCCGCTGCTGCTGTATTTTTGATGAGAAGAAAAATAAGATTGCAGCGTTTTATGAAGGAGCGATTGAAAAACGGGATCTGAAACGGAAATTAGGAGAGAAACTTCCGATGTTTATGCTGCCAAATGTTTTTTATCCCCTGGAGGAAATGCCGTTAAACAAGAATGGAAAGATTGACAGAAACCGGTTGAAAAAGCAGTATTTGGAGGAAATGTGATGGATGCAAAAATGATTGCACGTGCAGTTCAGGAATATGGAACTCCGTCCTATGTATTTGACATTGATGTATTTCAGAATCGGATTCGGATGATTCAAGAAGTGCTGGGATCGCAGGTTCAGCTTTGTTATGCGATGAAGGCAAATCCATTTTTGATTGGAGTTGCGGCTGCGAATCTGGCTCGTCTGGAAGTTTGCTCTCCGGGAGAATTTGCAATTTGCGAGAGAAATCAAATTCCGGCAGAACAATTGGTACTGTCCGGAGTTTATAAAGAACAAGAAGAGATAGAAGAAATTTTAGAAAAACATGGAGCATCTGGAATCCATACGATTGAATCAGAACAGCAATTTAAAATGTTAGCGACCTTGGCAGAAAAATGGGGATTAAAACTGTGTGTATTACTGCGGCTGACAACACAGAAGAAAAAAGCGGAGATTCTGGAACAGGAAATTGCGAAGTTGGACAGCCTTTTGTCGGAATTAAAAGAGTTGTATGGATATGAGGCGAAAGAGTTGGAATATGGTCCGGGACTCTATGTACCGTATTTTATAACTGAGGGAGACGAATCCAAAGCAGAGTTGCATCAATTGAGAGAACAGTTGATGCAGATGCAGTTTGACGGGCAGATTACGCTGGAAATGGGGCGGTATATGGCGGCATCCTGCGGAACATATCTAACGAAAGTAGTAGATGAAAAGGAAAATGCGGGGGTTCATTATGCAATCGTGGATGGCGGAATCCATCATCTGAATTATTTCGGACAGACCATGGCGATGAAACTCCCTTATTTTAAACAGTTAAATGGGGAAAACTTTGAAGAAAAAGTGGATGGAGAGGAAAACCTTACAACAGTGTGTGGTTCTTTGTGTACGGTAAGCGATGTTCTTGTGAAAAAAATGCCTCTGCATGGGAAGATTCTGGGAGATGTGCTGGCATTTGAAAACACTGGGGCGTATTCCGTAACAGAGGGAATTTATCTATTCCTCAGCAGGGCATTTCCGAAGGTAATCTTTGCGACAGAGGAAAATGGATTGGAACTGATGCGTGATACGGTGCAAAGTCATTGTTTTAACGGAATCTGATACTTGTGATTTGATTGCGGGAATGATAGAATAAAAGGAACAAATGATAAAGAGATAAGAAATAGAAAGTGAGAGATACGATGGATAAGTTGATTGAGATTTTAGAAGAGATTCAGCCGGATGTGGATTATAGAGAGTGTACAACATTGATTGATGATGGTTTGTTGGATTCTTTCGCGATTTTATCAATT
>Scooby_p1__coassemble_4908_pt1 | contig 3545 bp, 4 predicted proteins | sample Scooby_p1__metabat2_high_PE_031 | metagenome-assembled genome bin Scooby_p1 | reverse complement strand
GAAAATCAAATTAAAATAAACAAATTTATGATATTATTAATAATAAATGCATGTTGTGTTTACGAAAATACTGAGAAAAATTGCGTTTTATCGCTATGAAATATTAATAATTGCCATTTATTAATGTGTATAAATTATTAATAATTATGAGGTCTATTGACGTTTGTTTTTTGCTGACTATAATCAGAATTAAGAAGTAAAAGATTCTATTTATCATTCAAAAAACGGAGGGAAATACAATGAAATTTTTTATTGACACAGCAAAGGTAGAGGATATCAAAAAGGCAAATGACATGGGTGTGATCTGCGGAGTAACAACAAACCCATCTTTAATCGCAAAAGAGGGACGCGTATTTGAAGAAGTAATTGCAGAAATTGCATCAATCGTTGACGGACCAATCAGCGGAGAGGTAAAGGCTACAACTGTTGACGCTGAGGGGATGATCGAAGAAGGACGTGCAATTGCAGCAATTCATCCGAATATGGTTGTTAAGATTCCGATGACTACAGAAGGATTGAAAGCATGCAAGGTGCTGACCGCTGAAGGAATCAAGACAAATGTAACATTGATCTTCACCGCAAATCAGGCACTTCTTGCAGCGAGAGCAGGAGCAACTTATGTATCTCCATTCCTTGGAAGATTAGATGATATTTCTGTTCGTGGAACAGATCTGATTGCTGAGATTGCTCAGATTTTTGAAGTGGCAGGAATTGAAACAGAGATTATTGCAGCAAGCGTGCGCAACCCAATACATGTTACTGACTGTGCTCTTGCAGGCGCAGATATCGCAACAGTACCATACCAAGTAATCGAGCAGATGACACATCATCCGCTGACAGATGCAGGAATTGAAAAATTCCAGGCAGATTATAAAGCTGTTTTTGGTGAATAATAAGGAGGAACTCATGAACAAACTTGAATTGATGAAGACTGCGAACGAGGTTCGCAAAGGCATCGTAACTGCGACACATAGCGCAAAGTCCGGACATCCGGGCGGATCTATGTCTGCAGCAGAGATTTTCACATATTTGTATTTTGAAGAAATGAATATTGATCCGGCAGATCCGAAGAAAGCAGATCGCGACCGTTTTGTATTGTCTAAGGGACATACAGCTCCGGGATTGTATTCTACTCTGGCAAACAGAGGATATTTTCCGGTAGAAGATCTGAAGACTCTGCGTCATGTAGGATCTTATCTGCAGGGACATCCAGATATGAAACACATTCCGGGTGTGGATATGTCTTCCGGTTCTCTGGGACAGGGAATCTCAGCAGCAGTGGGTATGGCAATTGCCGGTAAGCTGAGTGATGCAGATTACAGAGTATATACATTGTTAGGAGACGGAGAGATTCAGGAAGGACAGGTTTGGGAGGCAGCAATGCTGGCAGGATTCCGCAAGCTGGATAACCTTGTAGTAATCGTAGATAATAATAATCTTCAGATTGACGGAGCAATCACAGAAGTTAACTCTCCATATCCGATCGATAAGAAGTTTGAAGCATTCAATTTCCATGTAATCAATATTGATGGAAATGATTTCGACCAGATTGAAGCAGCGTTTAAGGAAGCAAGAGAAACAAAAGGAATGCCGACAGCAATCGTTGCAAAGACAATCAAAGGAAAAGGTGTTTCCTTCATGGAAAATCAGGTTAGCTGGCATGGAGTTGCTCCGAATGACGAGCAGTATGCAGAGGCTATGAAAGAATTAGAAGAGGCAGGTGAAGCATTATGTCAGATGTAAAGAAAATTGCAACAAGAGAGAGCTACGGTAATGCTTTGGCTGAACTCGGTAAAGAACATGAAGATGTAGTTGTATTAGATGCAGACCTTGCAGCAGCTACAAAAACAGGAGTTTTCAAAAAGGTATTCCCAGAGAGACATATCGACTGCGGTATTGCAGAGTCCAATATGATGGGAGTTGCAGCAGGTCTTGCAGCAGCAGGAAAAGTACCATTTGCAAGTTCTTTTGCAATGTTTGCGGCAGGACGTGCATTTGAGCAGGTACGTAATTCTATCGGATATCCGCACCTGAATGTAAAAATCGGCGCTACTCATGCAGGTATTTCTGTAGGAGAAGACGGAGCAACGCATCAGTGTAATGAGGATATCGCGTTGATGCGTACAATTCCGGGCATGGTTGTAATCAATCCATCTGATGATGTAGAAGCACGTGCAGCAGTAAAAGCAGCATATGAGCATCAGGGACCGGTATATATGCGTTTCGGAAGATTGGCAGTGCCGGTAATTAACGATCGAGAAGATTATAAATTTGAAATCGGAAAAGGTGTTGTGCTTCGCGAAGGAAAAGACCTTACTATTTTTGCAAGCGGTCTTCCGGTAGGAAATTGTCTGGAGGCAGCAGAGATGCTTGCGGCAGATGGAATTGAAGCAAAGGTTGTTAATATTCATACAATTAAACCTTTGGATGAAGAACTGGTTGTTGCAGCAGCAAAAGAAACCGGCAAAGTGGTTACAGTAGAAGAACATTCTGTAATTGGAGGCCTTGGAAGTGCAATCTGTGATGTATTGTGTGAGAAAGCTCCGATGGCTGTGAAAAAAATCGGAATCCAGGATACATTCGGTGAATCCGGTCCTGCAGTAGAACTGCTGAAAAAATATGGATTAGATGCAGAAGGCATTTACAAGAGCATAAAAGAATTCTTATAAAAGAAACGTATAAAAAGAAAACAGTTGAAATCCAGCCCGGTCGGAGAAAATCATTTCAGGGCTGGATTTTTTCTATTTTTATTCTTTAGATTATGATATCTTCTTTTATTAAACACATAATTATCAGAAAATTACATGAAATTAATATAATTATAAATTTATATAAAAAATATACCTAAAAAGGTTGACAACTTAAAAGGCGTGTGCTATTATAAGGTCAATCAAAAAACAAGAAATTAAAACTTCTTGAAATAAGATGAATATTAAGAAAAGGAGGTAAGAGTCCCATGGACAACGTTTCAGCATTTTATATTCAATATGTCAGTGGTATGGTGAATGGAAGTTCCTGTGAAGAAGTGGCTTTTACCTATACACGATAAAGGACATTCGGTAAAGAAAAAGAATGAAAATAACAGACGAGTCGGAGAAGTAGTAGAAGACCGGATGATTAATATAAATATTTGTTAAGATTTAATATTCATAGACATATTGAAAAGATACATACCACATTCAATTCGATTTCAAAAGATGTGTAAAGAAACATCGAAAGAATACTATTTCATAAAGGACATACAATAGTTATAGAAAGAATAATCAAGTAAGGTGTTAGGGTATTGGAGTAATGATATCGTGACAGTTGAACAATTATAGATGGAATAACTAAAGGATATGTTTTAGAATATGAAAATAATACCGTAAGGATCTGAATTGTAAATCATGAAATAAATAGTATATAATAAAAAGGTTTAAGCCTACAGGAATTGAATCGAGAGTTTCCTCCGATTTTATAAATATTATAAAAGTATACAATTAAATAATTATAAAAAGGGGCTGTGAAATAACAGCCTCTACGGAAAAAGAGGACTTTTCGTTCAA
>Scooby_p1__coassemble_4902_pt1 | contig 3548 bp, 2 predicted proteins | sample Scooby_p1__metabat2_high_PE_031 | metagenome-assembled genome bin Scooby_p1 | reverse complement strand
GGTATGCGACGCTTTCTCAAAAGAAGATGTAAAAGAATGTATGAATTATTTAAAACAGATTCATCAAAAAAAATTATGTGTTCAGCATGAGTTTGATATTTTTCAAAAGATTGAACAATATGAGTCTTATTGGAAAGGAGAAAAATCAATTTATCGCGATTATGAGCAGACAAAAAAAAGAGTATACGATTTGAAACAATATATTGATAATCAGGAAAAAGAATATACACTGACACATATAGATGCTGTGCCGGATAATTTTTTGTTTGTGGATGACAGAATCTATTTGATTGACTGGGAATATGCAGGAATGCAGGATCCTCATGTGGATATTGCAATGTTTGCAATTTATGCCATGTATGACAAAGAACATGTTGAAGAGCTGATAGATACATATTTTGAAAATGAATGTCCGGAATCTGTAAGAACGAAAATATATTGTTATATCGCAGTGTGCGGACTGTTATGGAGTAATTGGTGCGAATATAAACGAATCTGCGGCGTTGAATTTGGAGAATATTCATTGAAGCAGTATCGATATGCAAAGGAATATTATGAGATTGCAAAAAGGAGAATAGAAAATGAATAGAAACGCAATTATCATGGCAGCGGGAATGTCAACTCGTTTTGTTCCGCTTTCTATAGAAAAGCCAAAGGCACTTTTGAATGTTAAAGGTGAAATTATGATCGAGCGACAGATTCGCCAATTAAAAGAAGCCGGTGTTGATGAAATTGTAATCGTAGTTGGTTATTTGAAAGAAAAGTTTGAATATTTAAAAGAAAAATATGGGGTAATTTTAATTGAGAATCCGTATTATCAGGTGATGAATAATTTTTCTACATTATATATAGCCAGAGACTATCTGCATAATACCTTTGTATGTTCAGCAGATAATTACTTTGTTGAAAATGTGTTTTTGGAACAAGAGGAACAATCATATTACTCTTCTGTATATGTAAATGGGATGACAGAAGAATGGTGTCTGAAAGATGATGACAGTCATAAAATTATAGGAGTAAAAGTCGGTGGAAAAGATGCATGGGTAATGAAAGGACACGTGTTTTTAAATGAGGACTTTTGTAAAAAACTAATACCATATTTAAAGCAAGCCTTTGACGTAGAGGCAATGTGGGGAAAATATTGGGAAGATATCTATATCGAACACATACATGAACTGGAATTATATATAAAAAAATATTCCTCCGGTATTATTGAAGAATTTGACAGTCTCGAAGAATTAAGATCTTTTGATTCAAGTTATATTGAACATACAGGAAGTGCAGTACTTGCTGAAATTTGTAAAAAGATAGGCTGTAAAGAGAGTGAAATAGAAAAAATTATACCTCGAAAAAAAAATGGAGAGGTAATTGGATTTGATTTTAAATGTCAATCTATTAAATACGAATATCAATATCAGGCACATAAACTGGTTCAAAAAGCATAAATACAAGTGTAGTAAATGGAGGAAATAAAATGAAAAAAAAAGAATCATCAACTATGGAACGAAAAAAAATTGACTGGATGATTACCTTACTGCCATTGGGCATTATTGCGGTGTTGTGTGGATTGTTTTTTATGGCACCAAAATTATCAAATCAGGTGTTAAGTCAGATAAGATACTTGTTAGGAGATACATTTGGAGTATACTATCTGATTATTGGTATCGGCATCTTTCTGATATCTATGTTTGTAGCTGTTTCAAAATATGGAAATATCGTATTAGGCAATAAAAATGAAAAGCCAAAGTATTCATTTTTTGCATGGGGCTCTATGATGTTTACAGCTGGATTGGCCGCGGATATTTTATTTTATTCTTTTTCAGAATGGATTTTATATGCATCAGATCCACATCTTAAAGAACTTGGAAGTATTCAGGAATGGGTAGGAGTTTATCCTATCTTTCATTGGAGTTTGATACCGTGGGGATTTTATCTTGTATTAGCAGTAGCATTTGGATTTATGCTTCATGTAAGAAAAAGAGAACGTCAAAAATATTCCGAAGCATGCAGACCGTTATTAGGGAAACATACAGACGGAATTCTTGGACGTTTTATAGATTTGCTGGCTGTATTTGCATTGTTGGCTGGAACAGCTACAACATTCAGTTTGGCAACTCCTTTAATGTCCAGTATTATCAATGAGTTATTTCATGTAGAATTAAATCGGACTACGGTTACAATCGTAATCTTGATTATTACATGTATTGTATATACATATTCCTTATTACATGGCTTTAAAGGAATCAGTCTGTTGGCAAAAGGATGTATATATTTATTTTTCGGATTACTCGCATATGTGCTTTTGTTCGGTGGGGAGACAAGATATATTTTAGAGACAGGATTGGAATCTCTGGGCAGAATGGTACAGAATTTCTTTGAACTTGCAACCTATACAGATCCGCAGCGAACTACTTCATTTCCGCAAAACTGGACAATTTTTTATTGGTCTTACTGGATGGTATGGTGTGTAGCCGCTCCTTTCTTTATTGGTAGTATTTCCAGAGGCAGAACGGTCCGGCAGACTATCTTCGGAGGATATGCATTTGGCGTAGGCTCTACAATTGTAAGTTTTATTATTTTAGGAAATTATTCTCTGGGAAAACAGATTTCCGGTGTAACCGATTTTCTCACTATGTATCAAGAGAATGGGGATTTATACGAAGTTATTATTTCAATAATCAAGACTTTACCATGTGCATCTATAGTCTTAGTAGTATTGTTTATTACGATGGTGGCTTTTTATGCTACATCTTTTGATTCAATTGCATTGATTGCATCTTGTTATAGTTATCACAGACTAGGAGAACATGAAAAACCACATAAAATGATTCAATTCATGTGGTGTATTTTATTGATTCTTCTTCCGATAGCACTTGTATTTTCTGACAGTTCGATGAGTAATCTGCAATCAGTAAGCATTATTGCAGCATTTCCAATAGGAGCTGTAATCGTATTAATTACTGCAAGTTTTTTGAAAGATGCGGGGCATTTTCTAAAAGAAGACAACAATTGATTTGGGGACTGAAAATTTGGTTTCCAAATTACACCGAAAGACAGTCAGCAATTTTTGACAAATATAATAACCTAAATACTTCTCATATGATAGATTATGGAGACTATGAAGAAAAGTCTGTAAATAAGATCTTCTATGATAAGAATGGGCGATAGGCTTAAACAAAATCAGCTTTTCGCCCTTGCTTTATATATAACAGTTACAAAATTGCATGTCAACAGCAGGCGGGTAATCCGCCTGTTTTTCTGCTTTTTTTATTACTCTGGTAAGCGACCTTCATACATGATACTTAGCTCTCCATAAACCTGAGCCCAGTTCCGGATTGTTGCTGTCCATTTTTTCGTGGCTTCAAAGGTAGCCAGATAAAGGGCTTTTAAAAGGGCTGTGTCACTTGGAAAGACGCTCCTCTGACGGTTCAGCTTCCGATAAGTGGAATTCAGCGATTCAATGGCATTTGTTGTATAAATGACCTTTCTAACTGTTGCTGAAAACTTGAAGATTGGGGAAATAGCATCCCAGTTATCCTTCCAGCGTT
>Scooby_p1__coassemble_4700_pt1 | contig 3654 bp, 3 predicted proteins | sample Scooby_p1__metabat2_high_PE_031 | metagenome-assembled genome bin Scooby_p1 | reverse complement strand
AAGGCACAGGACTTTGACTCCTGCATTCGTTGGTTCGAATCCAACTAGCCCAGTTTGCCTGGACAGGTCGGGTAATAATTTAATACGGGCGTGTAGCTCAGTTGGTAGAGCACTTGACTTTTAATCAAGTTGTCCGGGGTTCGAATCCCCGCACGCTCATGATGGAAGAATGGCGGAAATTCGAATGTAACAAGGGTTTCCGCTATACTTTATATCATATGTTTTCCTGCAATACTATATTACAGAAAACAAAATATGCGGATGTGGCGGAATTGGCAGACGCGCTAGACTTAGGATCTAGTGTCTTCGACGTGCAGGTTCAAGTCCTGTCATCCGCAGTTGTAAGGTCGTAATTCTTGAGAAATCAAGGGGAACGACCTTTTTCTTTTTTGGAATTGGAACGACTTATAGTAAAAGCAGCGGATGGAGGAGAAGTATACTCGACAGAAAGCTACCTGTAATGCTATAATAAGTACAAATTTGTAAAGTCATCAGGAGGAAAGCGCAATGCAGGATTTTAAGGTTATTGAATTAAAAAGAAGTATTTTTGAAGATAATGATAAAGATGCAGATTTGTTGAGAGAGGATTTGAAGAAATCGAAAACATTTCTTTTGAATCTGATGTCTTCTCCGGGTTCCGGAAAGACAACCACATTGACCGCAATTGCCAATGCGCTGAAAGGCGAGATTCGCATGGGCGTTATGGAGGCGGATATTGATTCAAAAGTCGACGCAGAGACGATGGAAAAAGTAGGTGTGCGTTCCATTCAGCTCCACACAGGCGGGATGTGTCATCTGGATGCAGATATGACCCGTCAGGGACTGAAGGAATTTGGAACAGACGATTTGGATTTTGTGGTATTGGAAAATGTGGGAAATCTGGTGTGCCCGGCAGAATTTGATACGGGAGCAGTAAAAAATGCAGTGATTTTAAGTGTACCGGAAGGGCATGATAAACCGCTGAAATATCCACTGATGTTTGAAGTGTGCGATATTTTGATTATCAATAAGATCGATGTACTTCCGTATTTTGATTTCGATGTGGAGAAGGTAACAGAATATGCAAAGATGCGGAATCCAAAGATTCAGATTTTTGAAATCTCTGCAAAGACAGGTGAAGGTGTTCTAGAATTGTGTGATTGGATTCGTGATAATGTTCGGGAATGGAATGCATAACGCGCAAAAGCTGTGTGCGGTTCATTTAAATAAATTGTATTTGTGCAATTTTTACAAAAAAGAATAATTGCTTGCTTAAATACTGGTAGATTATTATAATGAGGTAATAAGATACCAGTATTTTTATTTTTCATATTGTGAAAATACTGCCTATAATCGAAGGAGAGATTTATATGGGAACTATGAACCCAAAGTATGAGGCATTATTTACCCCATGGAAAATCGGAAATGTTGAGATTAAGAATCGTATTGTTCTTTGTCCTATGGGCGGTACGTCATGCATTGGCAAAGCCGATTATTGACGTACAGTATCAGTCTGCAAGTCCCAGCGTACTTCCTTCCAGATGGTCAGATAAAGTAACTTGTCGTGAGATGACATTAAAAGAAATTCATGAAATCATCGATGCATTTGCTAAAACGGCGGCCCTTTGTAAGGCGGCTGGCGTAGACGGCGTGGAAGTGCATGCAGTACACGAAGGATATTTGCTGGATCAGTTTACTTTGAAATATACGAATAAGAGAAAGGATCAGTTTGGCGGTTCTTTTGAAAATCGATATCGGTTTGCAACTGCTATCGTGAAGAAGATTAAGTCTGCCTGCGGAAGTGATTATCCGGTTTCTTTGAGATATTCTGTATTGTCTAAGACAAAAGATTTCTGCGTGGGCGCAATGCCGGGAGAAGACTATGTAGAGATTGGTCGCGATATGGAAGAAAGTGAAAGAGCGGCTAAGTATTTGCAGGATGCAGGCTATGATATGCTCAATGCAGACAATGGTACTTATGATGCATGGTATTGGGCACATCCGCCGCAGTATATGCCACAGAACTGTAATTTGGAAGATGTAGCGCATATTAAGAAGTTTGTAGATATCCCTGTTGTTTGTGCAGGGCGTATGGAGCCAGATGTGGGAGCACAGGCTGTTGCGGAAGGCAGAATTGATGGTGTGGGTATCGCTCGCCAGTTCCTTGCAGATGGAGAGTGGATCACCAAGTTGATAGAAGACCGATTGGAAGATATCCGTCCATGTATCTGCTGTCATAATGGCTGTTTCGCTATGACACATTACAAAGGAATTGCCAATGGACAGCTAATGGATGATGTACGGCATATGGCACGTTGTGCATTGAATCCGGAAACGATGCAGACCAAGAAATACAAAATCGTTCTGGCAAAGAAAAAGAAAAAGGTTGTCATTGTCGGCGGCGGTATCGGCGGTATGGAGGCAGCAGCACCGTCCTTTAAGGAAAAAGACCACGACCTGATTGCATGGTATCAGAGAGAAATTTTAAAATACCCAATTGAGGTGAAATTAAATACAGAAGTAAAGAATGTAGAAACATTGCAGGCGGATGAAGTGATTGTTGCAACAGGAGCAGTTGCGCGTACAATCCCGGTAAAAGGCGTGGAACATGCGATGGATGCAGTAGAATATCTGCTGGGCGAGAAAGAAATAGGAGAGAATGTCACCATCATCGGTGGCGGTCTGACCGGGTGTGAAATTGCTTATGATCTCTATCTGCAAGGAAAGAAACCAACAATTGTAGAAATGAAAAATGACTTGATTGCAGTAAAGGGCATCTGTCTTGCAAATGCAAGTTATATGAGAGATTTCTTTGCGACAAACAAAGTGCCGGTACATTTGGAAACAACTTTAAGTGAAGTACTGGAAGACGGTGTTATTGCGGTTGATAAATATGGAAAGAGCTTTAAAATCGATGCAGACAGCGTTATTATGTCTGTTGGATATAAGCTTGCACCGCTGGCAGAGAAGAGTAAGCATGTCCATCTAATTGGAGATGCGCTGGCAGTTGGAAATCTGCGTACAGTTATCTGGAATGCATGGGATGTGGCAATGAAGTTATAGGGCAATAAATTTATCATAAAAGGAAGTATAGAAGCTCGTCTGAAAAAATACGGAAATGAGAAGGTTCTTATACCAACAGTATTTACCGCGGCACCTGGAGTGTTGAAAGAATTTGAGCAAACACCATATGCGGAACGATTGCGTGCAACAGGTGTTATTACCTACTATATATGTCCGTTGATGTATATGAATAATCCACTTTGTGCTAAAATACCAGTAGTGACACCGGGAACTGTAAAAGCAGAAGCAGTTGTAACTCATACAGGATTTCATACACTTGCTTCTTTGCAGAAAGCACTTCAGTTTGGAGACAAAACGGCTAAGTGTAATGATCAAAATAATCCAGAATTGTTTGCAAATCCGATAGATTCACTGGCGGCAGCAGGAGCTATTTTAGCGGAAGTTTGGTTGGATGATGTGAAAATGCCAGTAGTGGATAGCTTAGGAGAAGAATTTCTGGAATATGTAAAAGGATGAATATCGAAATAATATTACATGTAATATTTTCTCGCTGGATGATGATGTAAACAATATGATTACAGCATATGGTGGTCAGGTGATGTAGGACGGATTTTGCGGACATTCAAAATAAAAAAGAATGTGGAGGTAACA
>Scooby_p1__coassemble_4596_pt1 | contig 3729 bp, 4 predicted proteins | sample Scooby_p1__metabat2_high_PE_031 | metagenome-assembled genome bin Scooby_p1 | reverse complement strand
GCACTGTGGGATATCATAAAGGGATTTATCCGTTACTACAATTTCCGGGTATGCAGAATGGCTGATCGCCTCTATATCCGCTATGGCTTTTTCAAAAAAGTGAACTATACAATTCCGGTAGATAAAATCAATGCACTGAAACTGACACAGTCTCCTTTTGCAAGAATCACCGGACGATATATGGCAGAAATCATCAATGTCGGCATGGGCGACGATGAGTCTGAACAAAAAGCATTTTTGCTATTGTACGACAAACGCAGCCGACTCCGGGAACGTCTTAGAATACTTCTGCCGGAATTTGCAGATGCAATGGATCAACCTGTGGAACTACAGCCAGCCTCTGTCTGGTGTGTGTGGATTATTTCTTATGGAATTTATGCCTTTTGCGCAATTGCCGCTGCACTTCTCGGCATTTCGCTGTTTCCAATACAAAACCGGATTATTTGGCTCAGCGTTATCGGTATAAGTATATGGATCCTGCTGTATCTGATTTTTAAGAGCCGTACAGCAGGTACCTCTGTGACAGAACAGCATTTGATTCTTGTAAAAGGCAGCTTAACAAAACGTTTTACCTTTTTAAGCTACGAAAAGATTCAATATATCCAACTGGAACAAAATTTCCTTACAAAACATCTGGGAATCCAAAAGGGAACCTTGTATCTGTTGGCATCTGCCCTTAACACCACACAGGAAATTCCGTATTTCCGGGAAACGGACGTAAAACAATTGAAAGAATATCTTTTACGGAGATAAGATAGATGTAAGCCAAAAGGAGAGGTATGTACCGTTTTCGGTATTTCCTCTCCTTTTTAAATACATATTCAATAACTATCCTATTATTCAATATCCAGCTCAATCGGTTCATCCAGATGTTCCGATACATATTTTCCATTTTTCTTCCGTTGTCTCACACATTCTGTCAGCAAATATTCAATCTGCCCATTCACAGAACGAAAATCATCTTCTGCCCAGGCTGCAATGGCATCGTATAACTTTGCAGACAAACGAAGGGGAACTTGTTTCTTTTTCTGTTCTGCCATCTTAATACAGACTTCCTGAATTTACAATCGGCTGAGCATCCTTATTTCCACACAGGACTACCAGCAGATTGGAAACCATCGCAGCCTTTCTTTCTTCATCCAGTTCCACAACCCCACTCTCATTCAGTCGATCCAAAGCCATCTCTACCATTCCAACAGCTCCGTCTACAATCATCTTTCTTGCATCAATGATTGCAGATGCCTGCTGACGCTGCAGCATAACTGCGGCAATCTCCGGTGCATATGCCAGATAAGTAATCCGGGCCTCCAAAATCTCAAGACCCGCCTCACTGACTCTCTGCTGAATCTCATCTTTGATTCTCTCCGCTACAATCTCACTGGAACCACGAAGACTTCCTTCATCAGCCTTTCCATCTCCGGTTGTGTCTACATTCGGAGCTACGTCATACGGATAAACACGTACAATATTACGAAGTGCCGTATCACATTGCAAAGACAAATATTCTTTGTAATTATCTACATTGAATACAGCCTTAGACGTATCTACTACACGCCACATTACAGCAATCCCAATCTCTACCGGATTTCCAAGGCAGTCATTGATCTTCTGACGACTATTGTTCAAAGTCATGATTTTCAAAGAAATCTTCTTACTAGACTCATTAGCTGAGCTTTCAATTCCATTCATAGTAAACGAAAATGTTGATTTCTTCGTATTATTATTTACATCTCCACTCTGATTCAAATGTGTAGATGCTGCCGGATTGACACTGGAGCAGAATGGATTTACATAATAGAATCCCTCTCCTTTAATTGTTCCCACATACTTTCCAAACAACGTAAGTACCAACGCCTCTTGTGGTTTCAAAACACGCAGACCGCAATATGGAATCCATCCGATACATAACCAGATAATACTGATAATCAGCAGTACCGGACCATGCCCTTCACTCAAAAGCATGCCGCCAAGAATACAAGCGCCGATAGCAACCAGATAAAGAACTGATGTCACAATCAATGCCAACATACCATGTTTCTTATTTTCTAATATTTTTTCATTCATAACTATCCCTCCTTACAGGAAAACAATTTCTTTTTGATATCAAAATCACATCACTTTGTTTTCTGTTTGTAAAGAGGTTTTTATGATTCCTCATACAGAAATCTGACTGCCTCCTCTATCTCACGAAAATCAATGATGCACTCGCCTTTAAATATACTGACCGGTACTTGATCCTCGAATCCATATAGTGCCGGAAGTTCTTCATGCTCAAAATCATAAACAACTATTTTCTTCTTATCCGGGTCAATCATCCAATATTCCCGCACCCCGGCCGCTGCATATTTTGCATGTTTTAGATTCATATCCTTCCGTCTGGTGGAAGGCGACAAAATCTCTATCACCAGATCCGGAGCTCCATACATATGTGTCCGCAGGATTCTGTCCCGTTTGCACATTACCAGAATATCCGGCTGCACCATGGTCTTATCGTCACAATCAAGCTGAACATCTGTCGGAGCGGTCAGAACCTTGCAATTTCCTTTCTTTCCACCAATAAATGCATAAAGCCGCACAGTAATTTCTGTAATAAGCAGTTGATGAAGATTGGTAGGTGCCGCCATATCATAAACGACACCATCAATCAATTCCACCCGTCGCTCTTGTGGAAAAGCATAATAATCTTCCAAAGTATACTCTCCCTGTTTTTTCTCTGCACAAAACGATTGCTGCACCTCTCGCAAAACAAGCGGCTGATTATTATCGGAACGCCGAACTTCTCTGATAAACACACTCTCTAATTGTCGTAGCGTGTCATAACGGGGAGTTTTCGTAATTCCACTAAATATCTTCTGTACGGTACCGAGCGGAACGCCTGACATCTCCGCAATCTGCTCACAGCTATAACCATATTGTTTTTTTCGTATTCTCATCTCTTCTACTGTCATACTGCATCCACCTCATTTATCATGGAAATATCATAGCATATTTCGCTCCATTTTTCAACCATTTTCATTCCTTACTCAATCCGCACATTCCATATTTGTTCTATATTTATTCCATTCCAAAGCACTTAAAGATAACATTTTACAAACTGTGCGAAATGCCTTTTTGTACATCAGATACTGAAATCCGGCTATCAAGCCGCCCAATGCCGCTCCATACAAAGCAACTGTAATCTCTTCAGGTTTTAGCACACCATCATTTGTAAATAAAATAATTACTATATAAATAATTGTAATTCCTACACCCAGTATTGTCGGCAGCACATATACTTTTGCAATCTGTTTTTTCAAAAGCCATCTGCGATATTCCCAATTTGCTCCCAACCGTTGCAAATGAAATCTCCCCGTCACTTTCCACGCTGTCAAATAGTACCTGCACTCCGATTTTATTGTTCGGAAGGTCTGCCCGCAGTTTTTCATAATCTGCATCATTTACAACAAAACGAGACTGCTCTCCCAATCCACTGTTTTTCATGATCATTGCATTATACTCTGTGTTTCCAATATATTCCATTGGAAGATATGCATTTTCTGTCTGGCTGTACAGCTCACTCATATCGTCAAAACGGTTCCAATGCGTCTCCACTGATCCGGAAGGCTGAATCAAATAATATCCGCCGTTTGGAATTTCATCATTCCATAATTGAGCAGATATGAATATCTCTTATGATGAAAAGACGTTTTGCATGACGGTATTGATTCCTCTATAAAAAGAGGTCCATAC
>Scooby_p1__coassemble_4495_pt1 | contig 3790 bp, 1 predicted proteins | sample Scooby_p1__metabat2_high_PE_031 | metagenome-assembled genome bin Scooby_p1 | reverse complement strand
AAAGATTCCACTTCTTCATGAAACAATTTTTGATTCTGTATTGCATCCATATACGTATCATATGTTGAAAAATTTCGAAAGCGTTGATTTTCAATCAATGAAGATGCTCCTAATCCAACTCCCAGATAATTGACTCTTCTCCAATATCCTTCATTGTGCCGGCATGCGTACCCCGGCTTTGCATAATTAGAAATTTCATACCTGTCATATCCGTATTTTTGAAGAATCGTTTCTGTTTCTTCATATATAAAACGTTCTGTTTCTTCATCTGGAAGAGGTTGCACCATAGACTCCAGATTACCATCTGCTCCACCCTCTCCATATATGCTATAAAATGGAGTACCTTCCTCTACAATCAAACTATACGCTGAAATATGTTCTGGCTCCAATTCCGCAACTGTGCTAAGCGTTTTTTTCCAACTCTCCAACGTCTGTCCCGGAATCGCAGAAATTAGGTCAATATTTAAATTATTAAAACCCTTGTCACGCAGCAAATGATATGTATTCAGAAAATCCTTATACGTATGCATTCGCCCCAACATCTGAAGTTCTTCATCATTCACCGATTGCAGACCAATACTGATTCTGTTCACACCTGCCTGCATCCAAGCCTCTACCTTTTCCTCTGTCACTGTCCCTGGATTGACCTCTATCGTAATTTCAGCTTGCGTATCTATAACAAAACTTGCTCGCAATGCATTGAAAACTTCTTTTATTTGCTCTCCACTCAATACAGACGGTGTACCTCCTCCTACAAAAATCGTAGTGACACAATATTCCTGATATTTCTTCCGATATCCCTGAATTTCTTTTATCATTGTTTCCACATATCTCTGACGTTCTTCTTCCCCCGCGGGAGCAGACAGAAAATCACAATACGCACACTTCTTTATACAAAAAGGTACATGGATATACAACTCCATTTCTTTCACCTTGCCACCTCCAAAACAAAAAACTCCATGTATAATTCGAATATCTTCCATATTAAGTCTTTTTCAACTCTAAAATCGAAAGATATTCAAATTATATTGGAGTATGATTCTGTCTAAATATCAATCATCATCTAATTTCAATACACTCATGAATGCTTTCTGTGGAATTTCAACATTTCCAACCTGACGCATTCGTTTCTTTCCTTCTTTTTGCTTCTCCAGCAATTTCTTCTTTCGAGAAATATCTCCTCCGTAACATTTTGCAAGTACATCTTTTCGCATTGCCTTTACAGTCTCACGTGCAATAATCTTGCTACCAATTGCCGCCTGAATTGGAATTTCGAAAAGCTGACGCGGGATTTCCTGCTTTAACTTTTCACACATCTTGCGCCCTCGCTCATATGCGGTTCCACTGTGTACAATAAAGGACAAAGCATCCACTTCTTCCTTATTAATCAATATATCCAACTTCACCAAATCAGACCGTTCATATCCAAGCAGTTCATAATCAAAAGATGCATACCCTCTAGAACGGGATTTCAATGCATCAAAGAAATCATAAATAATCTCATTTAATGGCAGATGATAATTCAATACCGCACGTTTTTCTTCGATATATTCCATCCCCTGGTATACACCTCGACGTTCCTGACACAGATCCATGATTGCACCGATAAATTCTGATGTAACCATAATCTCTGCTTTTACCATCGGTTCTTCCATATATTCAATCTCTGCAGGATCCGGCAAGTTTGTCGGATTGGTCAGCTCAATCACTTCGCCATTTGTCTTATATACCTTATAAATAACACTTGGCGCTGTAGTAACCAAATCCAGATTGTACTCACGTTCCAAACGTTCCTGAATAATCTCCAGATGCAAAAGTCCCAAAAAACCGCAACGGAATCCAAAGCCCAGAGCAACCGAAGTCTCTGGCTCAAACTGTAATGCTGCATCATTCAACTGTAATTTTTCCAATGCATCTCTCAAATCCGGGTATTTTGCCCCATCAACCGGATACATTCCACAATATACCATCGGATTCACTTTCTTATATCCCGGCAACGGCTCTGCACAAGGTCTTGCTGCATCGGTAACAGTATCACCCACTCGGGTATCTTTTACATTTTTTAAACTTGCTGTAAAATATCCAACCATTCCGGCGCTCAGTTCCTCACATGGAATAAACTGACCTGCTCCAAAATATCCTACTTCCACAACCTCCGCCTTTGCTCCGGTTGCCATCATCTGTATCGTTGTTCCTTTGTGAACTGTTCCCTCCATCAAACGGCAAAAGACAATTACCCCTTTATAGGAATCATAGATAGAGTCAAAGATCAATGCCTGCAGCGGCGCTTTCGGATCTCCCTCAGGAGCCGGAATCTGATGTACAATCGCTTCCAGAACATCTTCTACATTGAGCCCTGTCTTAGCCGAAATCAATGGCGCCTCTTCTACATCCAATCCAATCACATCTTCGATTTCTTCCTTCACACGCTCTGGATCTGCACTTGGCAAATCAATCTTATTAATAACCGGCATCACATCCAAATCATGATCCAAGGCCAGATATACATTTGCCAATGTCTGCGCCTCAACTCCCTGCGCTGCATCTACCACCAAAATTGCCCCATCGCAGGCGGCCAGACTTCTGGATACTTCATAATTAAAATCCACATGTCCGGGTGTATCAATCAGATTGAAAATATACTCTTCTCCATCTTTTGCCTTATACACTGTACGAACAGCCTGGGATTTGATTGTAATCCCACGTTCTCTCTCCAAATCCATATTATCCAATACTTGAGACTGCATCTCCCGGCTTGTAAGAAGTCCGGTCATTTCAATAATACGGTCAGCCAAAGTAGACTTTCCATGATCTATATGTGCAATGATACAAAAATTACGAATTTTACTTTGATCTATTCCTGCCACTTTTATTCTTCCTTCCAAATTTCGTTATCGATTCAGTATATCACAGGCTTTCTACCACTGGCAAGGATTATCTTCCCTGACTGTATTTTACAAGAAAAACTTCTACTGCCATCGTATCTGTCAAAAGCCCTGTTTTCACTCGTTGCTCAATATCCACACTATCTTCCAATATTGCACGCAACTCCTTTACTTGAAATCGCTTTGCCTGTTCCATAAACTTTCCAACTGCAAAAGGATGCAGACCTGCCTTTTCTGCAATTTCTTTTCTTCCATATCCTTTCTGTGCCAGCTGTTTTACCTGATACAGTCCCCGATATTGTCTGGTAAGCAAAAAAAGAATTCGCATCGGCGGTTCCTTTAATGTCAGCAGTTCATAATACAAATCCAGCGCCTTCTTCTGTTGTTTCTCTGCAACAGCATTCACCATATCAAAGATATGATTGGAAATCTGTGTAACACAGACCGCATCAATGTCCGCTCGTGTGATCACATCCCGCTCCAATGCATAACAAAACAGCTTTTCCAGCTCCTTTGTAATATTTTCCATATCAATTCCTACTTTATTCAGGAAATATACCACATCAGCCTCTGTAATTTTTTTATTTTCCCTTCCAATCTGTCCTACAACCCAGCGTTTCAGAGTATTTTCATCCTGAAACGGCAGTTCTACTGCCCGTCCCTTGGACTTGACTGCCTTGTACATCTTTCCGCGCTTGTCTACTTCATCCTCCACAAACAAAAAATAGGCTGTTTCTGGAAGTTCTTTGAGGTAATCAGCCAGTTCCGTACCTGCTGCGCTCTTAAAAAATCCAGTATTTTCAAAAACAAGCACGCGCCGTTCTGCAAAAAAAGGCATTGTTTCTGCAAGATCAATGACTTCCCGTACATCAATCCCCTTTCCTTCATAATGGGCATAGTTCATT
>Scooby_p1__coassemble_2707_pt1 | contig 5642 bp, 5 predicted proteins | sample Scooby_p1__metabat2_high_PE_031 | metagenome-assembled genome bin Scooby_p1 | reverse complement strand
TGCAATTCACTCATAAAAATTGTTTTTAGACTTGACTTTTAATAGTTAGTCTCTCTGCTGGTGACCAAGTAAATACTGCCAGCTTTGAAAATCAATATGACGGATATATCAATCCATTATTTACCTCACTTCCTAGTGCAACAACAATCGGTAACCATGATTCCGGTTCTGCTGCATATAATCAACACTTCAATTTACCAAACGAAAGTGTCGATAAGGGACAGTCAACTGCTGGCAGTGATTACTGGTTTGTTTACGAAAATACTCTTTTTATTGATATAAATTCCAATGATCGTTCTACTTCCGAACATAAAGCATTTATAGAAGAAGCTATCGCAGCAAATCCTAATGTAAAATGGAAAACGGTTGTCTTTCATCATTCCATTTTTTCAACTGCAAGTCATTTCGATGATAGCGATATAATTTCAAGAAGAAATGAACTTCCACAAGTTTTCAAAGATTTAGACATTGATGTTGTTTTAATGGGACATGATCATGTATATACAAGAACATACATGATGGATGGTGTTGTGCCGGACACAAGTAAAGGTGTTCAAAGCAGTGTCGTAAATCCAACCGGAATCTTGTATTTAACCGCTAACTCCGCTTCAGGAAGTAAATACTATGATATCCAAGCTCCGGATGCAGAATTTTCCGCAAAAATGGATCAATCTGAACGTAGAACTTTTACAGATGTTAAAGTAACTGATACTTCTTATTCTATGACAACTTATTATGCAGATGATATGTCTGTTTTAGATGAATTTACAATTTATAAATCGGATAATTCAGCTCTTAAAGATTTAGTAAATGAAATTGAAAGTTTAAAACTTTCAGAATCTGATTATACACCTGAAAGTTGGAAGACTTTTTCTGATGCATTTACTCTTGCAAAAGAAGTTATTCATAATACAGATTCTAAACAAGAAGTAATTGATAATGCCTATGCTTCTTTAAAAAATGCAAAAGAAAATCTAGTAAAAAATACATCAGAAAACAACACGGGAAATAATAATAACACTAACAATAATAGTAATCAAAATGGGGGGAATACATCCGATAAAAACCAAAATTCTACGGATAAAACACAGCAATCTACTGTTTCTACCGTAAAAACCGGGGATTATTCTTTCTTTGGATCAGTACTATTATTAATTGCAACTTCTATTTCTGTAGTCACATTTATAATTTTTAAGAGACATACTCGCATTTCATCGAAATAGAAAGGTTTGTAATTATGTTGAGAAAAATAAAAGAAAATCGTATTGTATTGACTCTTATTTTCCTCTCTGTTCTTATTGTATTTATACTGCAGTCTTTTTCCTTTAAACAATACTCCAGATATAGTACAGATACACTCCACTACGATAAAGGAATCGTAGTGGAGATTTCTAATGAGAACATAGAATATGACGAAAAACTAAAGATTTTTCTCGGAAGCCAAGAGTTAAAATTAAAAATGACAGAAGGTGTAAAGAAAAATGAAATAATTACTGTAACAAATTATTTAACAAAAACGCATAATGTTGTTGCAAAACAAAATATGCCTTTGATTATTAACATAGATATGCCGAATAACATTGAGCCATATTATACTGTATACAATTACGATCGCTCTTTTTCACTTTTATCCTGTGCAATTGTACTAATCGCTGCTATTTTTTGTATCGGAGGTAAAAAAGGATTAAAATCTATAGCCGGCCTTCTGTATTCCATGTTTCTTATTATAGAATTTCTCCTTCCAGCCGTATTTTCCGGATGGTTTCCAATTGCATCCAGCATTTTATGTGCTTTTTTATCTACCACAGTCACCTTACTTTTATTAAATGGACAATCTGGAAAAACTTTTTCTGCGATTTTATCTACTTTAGTCGGTATGTTTTTTGCAATGGGACTATTTTTTATAACTTCTAAATTAGTACATATTGATGGATTCAGTTCCGCAGATGCAGAAGGATTACTTTTAATCCAAGAAGAAACCGGACTAAAAATTAAGGACGTATTATTTGGCGGAGTAATTATTTCTTCGCTTGGAGCAATTATGGATGTTGCCATGTCAATTGTCTCCTCACTTTACGAAATTCATCACCATACACCGGAACTTACTTCAAAAGAACTTTTTCAATCCGGTATAGAAATAGGAAAAGATATGATTGGAACAATGACAAATACACTTATACTGGCTTTTACAGGAAGTGCATTTATTACATTATTAGTGTTCCTATCATATCAAATTCAATTTCGTCAACTATTAAATTCTAATTATCTAAGCATTGAAATAGCTCAAGGTTTATGTGGTACCTTTGGAATTGTTTTAACAATCCCAGCTGCGTCAGCAATTTCTGCTATTATGCTGAAAAGAAAACATAGAATTAAAAATTAAGATATCCCTGAAGCCAGATTGTTCCTTTAAATCTTCTTCCAATCTCTGGTTCTCCCATCGTTTCGGATACTGGAACACATATATCAAAATGTAGTTCATTTACATTTAACTTCATTTGATATAGTTCCGTTCCCGTAACGGTATTTATTCTTCTGCGGACAGCCAAAATTTCTCCCATAACAGAATACATATCACATTCTACTCCATAAGGCATAAAATACGTATCTATAATAGAAAATACATCTTCATATACTAATCTTTTAGAAACCTTTGTATATAAATCCATATCCTCTAATGTCAAAGTTTCAATTGCATCCTGATTTCCTTTTCTAGCTGCGTTTAAAAGTTCTTTTCTATTTTGAAAGTTTTTTTCTTCATTAGCTACTTGCTGCTCACTTTTACTTATTGGAAGCAATATTTTTCCTGATAATGCAAGACCAGAAAAAGTTACTGATGAATTTGCTTCTAAAATATCATGAAACTGTTTTTCTTTCATATATTCCATTCCATTTTGTAAATGAAATATCAGAGTAATCCCAACTCTCGGATCTTCACAAATTCCCACATAAGTTTCTGTTTCTTTTCTTCGTTCTACCATTACATCCGAACAAGTTGTAATTCCGCTTCCTTCAAAATATGGAACATAATAATCTATTTCAAAATGATCCATTTCATCCAGCTCTCCACAGAGAATGATTCCAACTCCTTGACCATATTCTTTCCGCAACTCACAATAACTAGATTTTTCATTATAAGAAACAATAATCTGTTGTGTACACTCATCCTCTGTTTTTTTGAGCAGTTCTTTTAATTCTTTTTTCGATTGAATTTTATCAAATCCAATTGCTTTTAAATACTGATGCATAAATACTCCGTTTAGTCATGGTAATCTTTCTTCAGTACTTGCAGTTTTTCTTAATTTTTCGGTACAATTACCGTATTTCCACCCATATATGGTTGCAATGCTTCTGGAATTTTTACAGACCCATCTTCCTGTAAATTATTTTCCAAAAATGCAATCAACATTCTCGGTGGTGCAACTACTGTATTATTTAATGTATGCGCAAAATACTTGCCACTTTCTCCTTTTACACGAATTCCAAGTCTTCTTGCTTGTGCATCTCCTAAGTTAGAACAACTTCCTACTTCAAAATATTTCTTCTGTCTCGGAGACCATGCCTCTACATCAACAGATTTTACTTTCAAATCTGCCAGATCACCAGAACAACACTCCAGTGTACGAACCGGAATATCCAAAGAACGGAACAAATCTACTGTATTCTGCCATAACTTATCATACCATTCCATACTATCCTCTGGTTTACATACGACAATCATTTCCTGTTTTTCAAACTGATGGATTCGATATACTCCACGTTCTTCGATTCCATGTGCACCTTTTTCTTTTCGGAAACATGGAGAATAGCTGGTTAATGTCTGCGGAAGTTGATCTTCTGTAAGCTGTGTATCGATAAATTTACCAATCATAGAATGTTCACTCGTTCCGATCAGATATAAATCTTCTCCTTCAATTTTGTACATCATGGCATCCATCTCTGCAAAGCTCATTACACCTGTCACTACATTACTTCGAATCATAAATGGTGGTACACAATAAGTAAACCCACGATTAATCATAAAATCTCTTGCATAAGAAATAACAGCTGAATGAAGTCTTGCAATATCTCCCATCAAGTAATAGAATCCATTTCCTGCAACTTTTCTTGCACTATCTAAATCAATTCCATTAAATCTTTCCATAATATCTGTATGATATGGAACTTCAAAATTCGGTACAACCGGCTCTCCATAGCGCTCTACTTCCACATTTTCACTGTCATCTTTTCCAATCGGAACAGAAGGATCAATAATATTTGGAATAGTCATCATAATTTTCTTGATTTTTTCTTCTACTTCTTTTTCTTCTACTGAAAGAGCCTCCATACGGTCTGCACTTTCAGCTACCTTTTTCTTCATTTCTTCAGCTTCTTCTCTTTTTCCCTGTGCCATCATTGCACCAATTTGTTTAGAAGCCTTATTCTTTTCTGCACGAAGTGCTTCTACTTCCTGTTTGATTTCTCTATTTTTCACATCTAATTCCAGAACTTCATCTACCAACGGAAGTTTTTCATCCTGAAATTTATTTTTAATATTCTGTTTTACTACCTCTGGATTGTTTCTGACAAATTTAATATCTAACATTTTTTCTCTCCTTATATTTACTTTTTTAATTTTCTTTTTATCTTCTATTTTAAATCCAAATCTACATCTTTGATGTCATATGCTTCTTGATAAATTGCTCTTTCAAGGCATTCTTTTTCTTCTTCTGCTAATTCAATATAGCTTTCTCCCTTGACAACTTCTTTGATGTAGGTATAACAACCTTCTCTGCTATGCATTGCATTGAAAATCCATCCATTATTTTCTTCATCAAGCATTGTCAGTACAAAACTTAAATTTCCACCCATCTCATGAAATGCATCATATCGTACGATTCCTTTTTTCTGATAGGTTTGTTTTAATTTTTTGTAAAGCTCCCCGATTTTTTCATCCGATGCCTCTGTTCTTTCAAGAACTTCATCTAATTCCTGGAATCTCGACTGAAAACTCTCCTCTAGAGTTTTTCCATCTTTTCCTCTCATAAACGAAGTATAAATCCTCTTTAATCGATTATACTTCATATTCACACTGATCAGCATCATGAATAACAATACTTGTATTAAAAATAATAAAATAATCAAGTAGCCAACATCAATTCCAAGACCACTTAAAATACCACTTATCATTTTGTGCCTCCCTATTTAATTTTCCCCTTTTATTTATGAATGGACATAATCATATCATAGATTCTTTCCAACTCATCTTCTGAATAATATTCTATTTCTATTTTACCCTTTCCATTTGCTTTTGTATGTATATTTACTTTTGTCCCCATGATATTCTTCATTTTTTCAATAATATCATCATAAACAAACGTGTGTTCTCGCTTTTCTGTTTTCTTCTCTTTTTTCGGTGTTTTCAGAGATTTCACAAGTTTTTCTGTTTCTCTAACACTTAATTTCTCATCGAAAATCTTACTTGCAATGATATACTGTTGTTCTTCATCATCAATTGCCAACAATGCTCTTGCATGTCCCGTTGAAATCATATCATCAATCACCATCTGTTGGACACGACTACTTAATTTCAAAAGTCTCATGGAATTCGTAACAGCAGTCCTGCTCTTTGACACTCTTTCAGCTACTTCGTCCTGCTTTAA
>Scooby_p1__coassemble_2367_pt1 | contig 6268 bp, 6 predicted proteins | sample Scooby_p1__metabat2_high_PE_031 | metagenome-assembled genome bin Scooby_p1 | reverse complement strand
GGATACTATCGTGTTTTTGAACGAGAGAAAGAAGAAATCTGTATTGTAAAATATTATTTTCAGATGCGGTATGTCAATCAGACTTTGAATCGGATTCTTCCAACCCCAGAACTGCTGATCCCAATATTGATGGCAATTATCTTTTTGGTTCAAGCCGTTGTATTGGCGAGACATTTTGCAAAAAATATGAAAAAACGCTTGGAGAAACTGCAAGGTGTAACTCAGAAAATTTCGGAAAATGATTTGGAGTTTGCGGTGGAGACAACGGATATCAAAGAAATCAATCAAGTCCTTCGTTCTCTGGAGAGAATGAAAGATGCGCTCCAGAAATCTTTGAAAAAGCAGTGGGATATGGAAGAAGAACAGAACCGGCAGGTGCGGGCGCTGGTACATGATATCAAGACTCCGCTTACGATTATTAAAGGCAATGCAGAGCTTTCTGCAGAGGATGTGGGAGAATGGAAAGAAATTTTATCTGAGAAGACTGATGGTTCTGGCAAGTTGTCTGCTTTGCAAGGCGTTGAGAATTGTCAGAAACAGATTTTGGAGCATACTGTCGAGATAGAGGCGTATCTGGATAAGATGCGTTTGATTTTGAAACATCAGACCGCAGCGGAAACAGAAACTTGCATTGCTTGTGACAGATTGCAGGAAAAACTGAAAGTGCAGGCGGAACAGATGACTTCCCCACAGGATTTGCCATTGATGGTGCAGTGTCACAGCGTGCAAGGAGTGGTTCAGGTCAACCTCGAACAACTAAAGCGGGCATGGGGAAATGTGTTGGGAAATGCAATTGAGTATACCGATTCGGAGCAGGGTGTGGATGTTTGCATTAATGAGGCTGAGAAAGACGGAGTCAGTTATCTTTGTTTAAAAGTATCGGATTACGGACCGGGATTTTCCGGCGAAGAATTAAACTATGCAGCGGAAGAGTTTTTCCGGGGAGATGAAAGTCGTCATGACAGAAGTCATCAAGGCTTGGGACTTGCCATTGCAAAACGGTTTGTAGAGGCACAGGGAGGATTTTTGGAAATCCGAAATTCCGAGCAGACCGGGGGCGGAGAAGTGACACTTTGGTTGAAAGTTGCCAAGCATGCGATAAAACAGTCCGGTGGACTGTTTTGAGTAGAGCAGTGAAATTTGCGGAAATTAAAGATGGAAATGAGTAAGGCGGTCTGGTTGTGAATCAGGCTGCTTTTCTATTAGAATTTTTAAAGTTTATGATGTCATGTGCAAAAAATATATACAAGAAATATTCGATAATATATAATTCAGTTATGAATTATTAGAAAAAAACGGGACGTGATTTTTGATGAAATATATAAGAATTTACACAGAAATATGCAGAGCCGTCAGAAAGAGATTTCTATTATGGGAGCAGAATTTAGGTTTCCGGTGTTGCCTTTCGTGGGAGCAACAGCGATCCTGCTGGGGATTTGTATTGCTGTTCCGGTGATGGCATATCAGAAAATAGAAAAAAGCGGAAGTCTGATAGAGAGAATCCGCGTAATTGTAGAGTGAGAAAGAGAGTCAAGACAAATCTTCCTTCCCTTCAATGAGGTAGTCGTAAGATACTTGGAATACTTCCGTAAATGCTTTTAATTCCAGGTCTGTAACATATCGCTTGTTTGTTTCAATTCTGGTAATTACATTTTTATCTATGTCATATCCTCTTAGTTGGAGCTGATAAGCTAAAACACGTTGAGACATATGATGTTCTTTTCGAAGTTTAATGAGTCTCTGGCTGATTAAATTTTTCTCTCCGGTTGTTGTTCGTGGCTTTGGCATTTTCGGATCCTCCTACAAGTATTCAGATACATTTGTCTCACTTTTTGCACTGTTTCTATTGATTTTACATGGAAAACAGAATACAATCGGTTGTAAAAGTGAGACAAAAAGGACGTAGGAAAAATGAAATGCGGAAGGGACAACAGATATCGGCAAGAACTGGAGCGTATGGCTTTTTTATATTTATGTGGGGGCAGAGACAGAAAATTATTGTCTGGAAAAGGGCGGATGACGTTTACAGATTTTGACAGACTACTATACATTACGGATTTGATTGGATTTTCAGAATTGAATTTGGAGATATGGGAAACATATAGTGGTCATTTTCAAAAACAATTTCAAGAATTTGAGAGATGGGTTCAGGATTCATCAGATGATATGGTCTTTAATTTGACAGAACGAGAGAATGATATGTCAGAGAAGTGGGTTGAAGATTTTTTGGGACAGATACCAGATCAGAAAAGTGAAAAAATAGTAGAAAAATGGATGCAGGGAAAAAACGCTTGACTTTGACGTAGCGTCAAGTGATATGCTTACCCTAAGCTGATAAGAATCAAGTCTTGTCAGTTTAGGGTATTTTAGATATGCAGATTTATATGGAATCGTTAATTTTTACAGTAGAGCAGACGATTCGGTCAATGAAGGGAGAATGTGAAATGAGTGACAAAGAAAAATTTCAGGCATTTAAAGAGCGCATTGTTCGAGAAAATGAGGAAAGACATGGTGCAGAAATTCGAGAGAAATACGGAGATGACGAAATGGATTCTGCAAACAGGAAGATGCTAAATATGACGGAAGAAGAGTTTGAGCGATTTCAAAATCTTGGCAAGGAAATCAATGTACAGTTAGAAGAAGCTGTCTTAACAGGAGAAAAGCCGGAGAGTGAAAAGGGAAGACGAATTGTTCTTCTGCATAAAGAATGGCTGGGCAAGACTTGGAAACAGTATACAAAGGAAGCACACATTGCAATTGGAAATATGTATATTAGTGATGATCGGTTTCGGATGTATTACGATAAAGAAGTGGAAGGCTGTGCGATATTCTTGGAAGCGGCTATCCGATATTGGATAGAGCAGTTATAATTTAGATAAGATATTTTAGAAAGAGGAGCAAAAAAAGCTCCTCTTTTTTAAATTAACGCTTTAATTTGAAAAAGTATTATGGTATGATATATAGAAATGACAGAAACAGCACAATTATGAGATATGCATATAGAGGAGGGATTACATTATGATATGGGCGAAGGAAGAGACCTTGCCGAGAGCCGAATTAGAAAAGATTCAGCTTGAAAAATTAAAAAAGACGGTAGCGTACATTTATGAGAAGGTAACTCCTTATCGAAAAAAGATGGATGGGGCAGGGGTGAAACCAGAGAATATCCAATCACTGGAAGACTTGAAAAAACTTCCGTTTACATATAAGTCGGATTTTCGTGATAATTATCCGGATGGTTTGTTTGCAGTTGGAAAAAAGGAAATTGTGCGGTATCATGCGAGTTCAGGGACAACTGGAAAACCGACGGTGGTAGGATATACAAAAAATGATCTGGAGATGTGGCTGGATAATGTGGCGAGAATTGCCTGCATGGGTGGAGCGACTGAGGAGGATGTGGCACAGATTTCCTTTGGCTATGGGACTTTTACCGGAGCGCTTGGCCTTCATGGAGGTCTGGAGAAGATAGGGGCATCTGTAATTCCGATGTCATCTGGAAATACAAATAAACAAGTCATGTTTTTGCAGGATATGGGAGTAACGCTTTTAGTTGCAACACCATCCTATGCGCTGCATCTGGGAGAGGAACTTCGAACACGTGGAATTGACCCGTCAAAAGACCTGAAAGTACATATTGGGTTATTTGGCGGAGAAGGTATGACGGAACCGATGCGGGAAGAGATGCATAAAGTCTGGGGGGATCAGTTTGTTTGCACACAAAACTACGGAATGAGTGAATTGTGCGGACCAGGAGTGGCTGGAGAATGTACAGAACTCTGTGGAATGCATATTAATGAAGATTGGTTTATTCCGGAAATTATTGATCCGGAGACAGAAGAGGTTTTGCCTCCAGGAGAACGAGGAGAGCTGGTAGTAACCTGTCTTGGAAAAGAGGCACTTCCGCTGATCAGATATCGTACAGGTGATTTGACAAGATTGATGTATGAGCCATGTAAGTGTGGACGGACAACAGTTCGTATGGAAAATTTATCTGGACGTGCAGACGATATGCTTGTCATTCGAGGAGTGAATGTATTCCCGACACAGATAGAAGAAGTTTTACTTAAGATAGAAGAAATTGGACCACACTATGAAATTCTTGTAGAACGAAAGAATCGACTGGATGTAATGACGATAACAGTAGAATTAATAGATGACCGGTTACTGGATAGTTATAAAAAGCTCAGTGAATTGGAGAAGAGAATTAAATCGTCATTAAAATCCCAGCTGGGGCTTGCAACACAGATTCGTCTTGTAGCACCGAATTCTTTGAAACGATTTGAAGGAAAAGCAAAAAGAGTAACAGATCTACGAAAGGATGGTTTATAAAAATGGCGGAAAAAGTAATTATGCTCGGAAATGAAGCGATTGCCAGAGGTGCATACGAAGCTGGAGTAAAAGTTTCTTCTGCATATCCGGGAACACCGAGTACAGAGATTAGTGAATATTTAGTACAGTATAAAGAGGAAGTCTATGAAGAGTGGGCTCCGAATGAAAAAGTTGCAGCAGAGGTAGCAGTAGGGGCAAGTATTTCAGGTGTACGTGCGATGGCATGTATGAAACACGTAGGATTGAATGTGGCGGCAGATCCCCTCTATTCAGTTTCTTATATGGGAGTAAACGGCGGTTTGGTACTGGTTGTTGCGGATGATCCGGGCTTGTATAGTTCCCAAAATGAGCAGGATACGAGAATGGTGGCTAGGGCTGCACAGATTCCGGTGATTGAGCCGTCGGACAGTGCAGAGGCAAAGGATTTTTTTAAAAGTGCGTTTGCATTAAGTGAGCAGTTTGACAGACCATTTATTTTCCGAACCACAACAAGACTGGCACATTCTCAGGGATTGGTAGAACTTCAGCCGAGAGAGGAGATTCCGGACAAGGAATATGTAAAAGATATTCGCAAAAATGTAATGATGCCAGGGAATGCAAAACTTCGTCATGTAGAAATTGAAAAGAGAAATCAGGAGCTTGCAGAAGCGGCTAATACGCTTTCAATCAATACAGTAGAAATGAAAGATACTTCGATTGGTGTGATTACCAGTGGAATTCCGTATCAATATGTAAAAGAGGCGCTCCCAGAAGCATCGGTATTGAAATTGGGAATGGTGAATCCGCTTCCGAGAAAACTGATCAAAGAGTTTGCATCCAAAGTAGAGACTCTTTATATTGTAGAAGAATTGGATCCGGTAATTGAAGAACAGGTGAAGTCTTGGGGAATTTCAGCAATTGGGAAAGAAATTTTTACCGTTCAGGGCGAATATAGCGCGAATATGCTTAGAAGAGCAATTTTAAATGAAAAACTAGAAATTAAAAAGCCAGCAGATGCGCCTCAACGCCCTCCGATTTTATGTCCAGGATGTCCACATAGAAGTGTATATCATGTTTTGAATAAGTTGAAATTACATGCTGCTGGGGATATTGGATGTTATACATTGGGAGCAGTTGCTCCGCTGAGTGTTGTGGATACGACTATGTGTATGGGTTCCAGTATTTCTACACTTCATGGTATGGAAAAAGCAAAGGGAAGGGACTATATCAAGAATTGGGTAGCGGTAATTGGAGATTCTACATTTTTACATACCGGTGTAAATTCATTGATGAATATGGTATACAATCATGCAACGGGAACCGTTTTGATTCTGGATAATTCCACAACCGGAATGACGGGACATCAAGATCATGCGGCAACTGGAAAGACATTGCAAGGAGAGACGACATATGCAATCGATATTCCGGCACTCTGTCGCGCGATGGGGGTGAAAAATGTGGTTGAGGTCAATGCATTTGACATCGCTTTGATGGAAAAAACAATCAAAGAAGAACAGGAAAAAGAAGAAGTATCTGTGATTATTACAAAGTCACCATGCGTATTGCTGGATAAATCCAAAAAGCCGTTATATATCGCGCATCCGGATAAATGTAAGAAATGCGGTATGTGTATGAAACCGGGATGTCCGGCGATGACAAAAAATACGGATGGAACCCTCCATATTGATGATACGATGTGTACGGGATGTGGATTGTGTGAAAACTTATGTAAATTTGATGCAATTGAGCTGGTAAAGGAGGGAAAATAGAGATGGCGACAAAAAATATTATGATCGTAGGTGTCGGCGGACAGGGGACTTTGCTTACCAGTCGTATTTTAGGTGGCTTGACAATTGCAGGTGGGAATGATGTAAAGCTGTCGGAAGTGCATGGAATGGCACAGCGCGGCGGAAGTGTTGTTACATTTGTGCGATATGGGGAAAAAGTGTCAGAACCGATT
>Scooby_p1__coassemble_2248_pt1 | contig 6531 bp, 3 predicted proteins | sample Scooby_p1__metabat2_high_PE_031 | metagenome-assembled genome bin Scooby_p1 | reverse complement strand
ATTAAAACGGAGACAAAACGTTTTGTTATTACAGCAAATCCTGAAACTTTTATGATGGGAGAAAAATATCCGGCATTTGATAGTGTTTTGAAAAAAAACTATACTGTTATTGTTCCAGATGGTATTGGAATTGTAAAAGCAGCGAATATACTCGGAATACCAATAGAGTCTAGAATTACAGGGGTTGAGATTTGCGAGGAATTATTTAATATTTTGAATAAAGAAAAGAAGAGCCTTTATTTGTTTGGTGCAAAAAGGGAGGTGTTAGATACACTTTGTGGTGTGATTAAAGTAAAGTATCCTGAAATTAATCTGGTAGGATGTTCAGATGGATATGTTGAAGATAAAGATAAAGTGATGGAAGATGCACTTTTAAAAGAGCCAGATGTGATGTTAGTGGCACTTGGCATTCCGAATCAGGAAGTGTTGATTGATAAATATTATGATAAATTTAGCAAAGGAATCTTTATCGGTGTGGGAGGGAGTTTTGATGTGTTAAGTGGTACAAAAAAAAGAGCACCAGAGATTTTTATAAAATGCAATTTAGAATGGTTATATCGTATTGCAAAGGAACCGAAGCGATTTAAAAGATTTTATTTATCTAATATTAAGTTTATAAAAGAAATCCATTCTTTGAAGAAAAAAGGGGGTTTTAGTAAAATTTGATGTAGAATTGGTGTATAGGAGATAATCATTAAAAGGACTAGGTAGAAGATGCCTGAAATTAGTGTGATCGTGCCTGTTTATAAGGTAGAACCATATATTCATAAGTGTGTAGATTCTATATTGGCACAGGCGTTTTCAGATTATGAATTAATATTAGTCGATGATGGGAGCTCGGACACTTGTGGAAATATTTGTGATGAATATGCCAAAAAGGATGCGCGTATTCGTGTGATTCATAAGGAGAATGGTGGATTAAGTGATGCTCGAAATGCAGGGATGAAAATTGCCTGTGGTGGGTATGTGATTTTTATTGATAGTGATGATCATATAGATGCAGATATGTTGTCTTATCTTTATGAAAATTTGACGAAAGCAGACGCAGATATGGCAACTTGCGGTATTTATGAGGTGTATGCAGACCGGATTGAAAAACAGGAAGAAGAACTGGAGTTTGTTTGCAGCGGAGAAGAAGCGTTTCGTTGTATTTTACAAGGACATACCATCCGGGGAGAAATCTGGAATAAGCTGATAAAGAGAAGTTGTATATCAGATTTGGAATTTCCGAAAGGAAAGCTGTATGAAGATATTTTTTATACCGTAGATATGATGCAGAGGATCAAAAAAGTAGCAGTGGGGACAAAACCGAAGTATTATTATCTGCATCGGTCGGACAGTATTACAGGAAAGGCATATCGTCCGAAGTTATTTGATATTATAGATGGATATACAAAAAATTATCAAGTGTTAGCAGTGGTATACCCGTTTTTTATCTCTGGACAATTGGAGCAGAGTATGGTACGAACTATGGTACTCGTACTAGCCAGCAGCACGTTAGTGGACTTCTTTTTCCTTGGAAAATACAGGGTGCTGCTTACTGCCAATCAAAGGGGATATGTAGTTGCAGTAATTCAGTCTGTTGGTACAGTGGTCAATATGACTGTTTCTATCCTTTTGATTTATCTTGGAGCAAGTGTTTTGATCGTAAAAGCAGTTGCAACCGGAGTATATATATTGCGATTGCTTTTGGTTCGGATTTATGTGAAAAAAGAGTATCCGAATGTGGATTTTCATGCAGAACCTAAGATGGATGCATTGAATCAGCGCGGGGCGGCACTTTTGCATCAGATTGTTGGGATTATTGTAAATAATACAGATGTTGTTCTCTTAACAATTTTGATTGGCAGTGGCTCCTTATTGGAAGTGAGTGTTTATTCTGCGTATAATCTGGTAGTGACGGCAGTGAATACACTGTTAACTTCTTTTTCCAATGGATTGACAGCGGGATTTGGCGAAGTGATTTCCAAGGGAGAAGAGGATGTGCTCCGAGAAAACTATTCCAGTTATGAATATATGTATCTGGTGATTTTATTTATTGTTGTTGTATGCATGGGCGTACTGATTATCCCGTTTATTGCGGTTTACACCATGAATATGACAGACGTAGATTATGTGCGTCCACTTATTGGCGTGCTTTTTACAGTGATTGTATTGCTGCAAAACATTCGGATTCCGGGAATTACGATTATTTGTGCAGCCGGACATTATAAAGAAACTAGATATCAGGCTATTATAGAAGCAGTGATTAATCTGGTAGTATCGATAGCATTAATTCAGAAACTCGGTATGGCAGGCGTATTGATTGGTACGGTTTGTTCTTATGGATACCGTTCCTTGGATGTAATTCTATATAATAGTAAATATTTGGTGAAAGGTACCGGAAAAAGAACTTTTTCAAGAATCGGAAGAAATATATTTGTTATAGTAGTGTTGGTTGCAGTTGGAATTTATGTTGTTCCTCAGAATATGACCTCTTTTGTATCGTGGTTTTTATATGCGGTATTATCTGGTGCAGTAAGCAGTTGTGGGTTATTGGGACTTAATTATTTTGCAGAACCGGAAGAATGCAGAAAGTTATTAGTAAAATTTAAGATGGTAGTGAAGTGAGAATAAAAAACAGAGGGAATCTATCATGGAAGTGATGAGATTCTCTCTGTTTTTTTATTGGTTATATATTTAAAAGTGTTCGAAAAAATCAGAAAATATAAGGAAAAGGTTGAATCATACTGTCGAATATTGTATTATGAAAGTTGATGAAATTTAAAAACTAAAATAATGAATAATAGGTGGTTAAATATGGCAAAGAACCGGAAGAAATACCGAAGAGGTCGAAGAAAGAAGGGAAATTGGTTTACCCGGATGAAAATGTGGCAAAGGGTACTGGTTTGTGTTGGTGGTGTACTGATTTGTCTGATAGGAGCAGCAGGAATTTATGTTGCGGCGAAATGGGATAAGGTAGATACTAGAGATATTAAAGCGGAAGATATTGTGATTAATCCGGAAATTCGAGACAGAGAAGTGGATCTGGGAGATGGTTATACCAATATTGCTTTGTTTGGTGTGGATTCTCGAGAGGGAGATCTGGGGGAAGGTAACCGTACGGACTGTATCATTGTTGCTAGTTTAAATAATGAAACAAAAGAGATTAAGATGGTTTCGGTATATCGAGATACGTTGTTGGATTTGTCGGAGGGTACATACCAGAAGTGTAATGCGGCGTATAGTTATGGTGGACCAACCATGGCAATCAATATGTTGAATATGAATCTGGACTTAGATATTCAGGATTATGTTACAGTAGATTTTGGTGCTATATCAGATGTTGTGGATCTGGTTGGTGGAATTGAGATGGATGTGACTGATGAAGAAGCCTATTATATTAGTGAGTATCTTCAGGAGACAGCAGATGCAGCTGGTAAAGCAGCTCACTTCTTGGATTATGGTGGTCATATGGTTTTGGATGGTCCACAGGCTACAACATATGCTAGAATCCGCTCTACAGCAGGAGGGGATTTTACAAGAACAGAGCGTCAGCGCCTTGTAATTGAGAAGATTGTTGAAAAATTACAAAAAGTAGATGTAATGACATTGAATAAAATTATTGATCAGGTATTTCCACAGGTTTCTACAAGTTTTACACTACAGGAACTGATGAATTATGCACTCGCTTATAAAGATTATGTACTTCTTGAAAATGCCGGTTTTCCATTTGAAAAGACAACGGATACGTTGCCGGAAATCGGAAGTGTTGTGATTCCAACAGATTTAACAAGTAATGTTACAAAGCTTCATGAGTTTTTGTTTGGAGCTACAGGATATGCGCCGTCTTCAACTGTAAATACGTTGAGTGCAAATATTTCATATACAGCAAATTCCGGAGGAACGACGGATACATCTGGCTGGGAGCAGTCACAGTATACCGATAATTCGACATCCAATGAGTCTTATGTGGATCCAAATGCAGGAAATAACACATGGCAGGAACCATCCACAGATGTTCCGTCCGGTGGTGAGACAAATCAAGGCACAACAGATCCGGGAGTAACAGATCCAGGAGTAACAGATCCAGGAGTGACGGATCCGGGAACGGGAGGAACGGATCAGAATGGTGCAGCCGGAGGGGAAACTCAATAAAAATATGTGACAGAAGAGGAGTATGGATAATATGAAAGTGATGAAGAAAATTGCTGCAGTATTGCTGGCTGTAAGTTTAGCGGTACCTTTTGTTGGAGTTCAGGCAGAGGCCGCAGATGGTACATTGATGTTCTCAGATCCACAGACAAAAGTGGGAGAGAAGGTAAGTGTAGACCTGGTTGTGCAGTCTGGGGGCGCAACAATTGGTGATGTAGATGTTACAATGAAGTATGATACAACTGCGCTGGAGTTTGTAAGTGGCAATGAAGTGACAAGCGATGGGCAGGGAAATTTGACTTATTCTCATAAAGGAACCGGAAGTGAGACGGAACTGAGAACAACGATGGAATTTCGAGCATTAAAGCAAGGCGAGGCAAATATAACTGTTTCCGGACACACAGCTTATTTGTATTCCGATGAAGCGCTGAGTTTAAGTGAAGGTTCTTCGGTTGTTACGATTGATGTGGGAGCAGATGGAAGTACATCTGTAGAACCATCGACTTCAACAAATACGAATACAACCGCATCGGCTACAGATGTGAAGGTCAATGTCAATGGTGAAGAATACAGCTTTTCAGAAGATTTTACAGCAGTAATGATTCCGGAAGGGTATTCAGAGACTAAAATGACATATAGCGGAGCAGAAAGAAAGTTTGTCGCAAACGAAAATGGTGTGAAGCTGGGATATCTGGTAGATGCAGCAGGAAAAGGAAATTTCTTCTTATATAATGAAGATAACGCTACATTTTCTCCGTTTGTGGAAATGGGTGTATCAGAGACAACTTCCATTATTCTTTTGACTGATGTAGACGCAGTCTCTTTGCCAGAGAATTATCAAAAAGCAGATTTGCAGGTGGGAGATTATACGTTCCCGGCTTGGCAGGACATGGAGCATGAAGGTTATTATGCAATGTATGCATTGAATACAACAACTGGTAAAAAGGGGTTGTATCAGTATGATACCGTTGATGGAACTTATCAGAGATTGATTCTGCAGGACAATACAGAAAAGGAAACAGAAAAAGACGATGACTCTTTCCTTGGAAAAGTGAAGAATCTGATTTATAATCACTTTATGTTGTTCTTGATTATTTGTGCAGTTATTGTATTGGCAGTTCTGATTCTGATCATTGTAATTTCTGTAAAACTTTATCATAGAAATGCAGAATTAGATGATCTCTATGACGAGTACGATATATTGGATGATGAAGAGGAAGAAGAGCCGACATCGAAAAAATCGAAAAAGCAGTTTGCAGGATTCCGTAAAAATGATTATGACGAGGATGATGACTTCCTGGAAGATGATTATGATGGCACCTTTGAGGATGACGCAGATTTTGATGATTATGATGATGACTATGATTATGACGAGGATGATGAATTTTCCGCAGATGACTATGATGAGTTTGGAGATGACTTTGAAGTAGGATATGATGAGGATGATGTGGATGACTTCGAAGATGAGGTAGCTGTTCCTAAAAAAACTCCGAAGAAATCAGAAAATAAGCAGAAAAGAGCAGAAAAGAAATCAGATCCATATGAAATAGATTTTATAGATCTGTAATATATTAGAAAAATTAAGAATAAGATGGTTTCTTGAGAAAATTGGGGAAAAGAAGGTAAAAATAGCAATATGCTGATTTTTTATCTTCTTTTTTTGAAATTTTGGTGAAAAATAATTGTTAACAAGATATGAAAAAAATGTTACAATCAAAAGAACTTTAACAAAGTAAAGGAGAAAAGCTATGTGTGGAATCGTAGGTTACATTGGAAATCAGCAGGCAGCTCCAATTTTGCTGGATGGACTATCAAAATTGGAATATCGAGGATATGATTCAGCGGGAATCGCTGTGTATGATGGTGAGAAAATTAACATGACAAAGTCGAGAGGACGGCTGAAGGTTCTTAGTGAGCTGACACAAGATGGGAACTCTATGCCGGGTGTGCTTGGCATTGGGCATACTCGATGGGCAACGCATGGAGAACCGTCAGATGTAAATGCTCATCCGCATTTTAATAAAGCGGAAACGATAGCCGTTGTGCATAATGGAATTATTGAAAATTATTTGAAATTAAAAAAGAAACTTATTGCAAAAGGGTATGAGTTTATTTCTGAAACAGATACAGAGGTGATCGCTCATCTGTTGGATTATTATTATGATGGAAATCCATTACGTGCAATTACAAAAGTAATGCACCGAATGGAGGGTTCGTATGCTTTGGGGATTGTGTTTAAGGATCATCCGCAGGAATTGTATGCTGTTAGAAAGGACAGTCCTTTGATTGTGGGACATACGGACGGAGGGAATATTATAGCTTCGGATGTTCCGGCAGTTTTAAAGTATACGCGGGATGTCATTTTTATTGAGAATGAAGAAATTGTATGCATGAAAG
>Scooby_p1__coassemble_1810_pt1 | contig 7741 bp, 6 predicted proteins | sample Scooby_p1__metabat2_high_PE_031 | metagenome-assembled genome bin Scooby_p1 | reverse complement strand
CCAACAATTGAATTGGAAAATGGATTACTCCCAATTGTTGGAAAGACAAGAAAGAGCGGAACAAAGGTGAATTTTTTGCCGGATGACACGATTTTTGAAAAAACCAGATTTCGTGCAGAAGAGATTAAGAGCCGTATGCATGAAACTGCATATTTGAATCCATCTCTGACAATTGTGTTTGAAGATAAGCGAATGGATGAACCGGAAGTAGTTACCTATCATGAGCCGGATGGAATTCTCGGGTTTATCAGAGACCTGAACCAGAAGAAAGAAACATTGCACGAGCCGATTTATTTCAAAGGTGAATCGGATGGGATTGAAGTGGAAGTGGCGCTGCAGTATGTCAATGAATTTCATGAAAATGTGTTGGGATTTTGTAATAATATTTATAATTCTGAGGGTGGGACACATTTAACCGGTTTTAAGACAACCTTTACAACTGTTATGAATCAATATGCTAGAGAGCTGGGGATTTTAAAAGAAAAAGATGCCAACTTTACCGGAGCGGATATCCGAAATGGAATGACAGCAATCGTGTCTATTAAGCATCCGGATCCGAGATTCGAAGGACAGACAAAGACAAAATTGGATAATCCAGATGCGGCAAAAGCAACCGGAAAGGTAACGGGAGATGAAATCGTACTCTTTTTTGACCGAAATCTGGAAACGTTAAAGAGTGTCCTGTCCAGTGCCGAGAAAGCAGCCAAGATTCGTAAGACTGAGGAAAAAGCAAAGACGAATCTTTTGACAAAGCAAAAATATTCATTTGACAGTAATGGGAAACTTGCAAATTGTGAAAGTAGAGATCCGAAGAAGTGTGAGATTTTTATTGTGGAAGGAGATTCTGCGGGAGGTTCTGCAAAGACAGCACGTGACCGGAACTATCAGGCAATCCTTCCAATCCGTGGTAAGATTTTGAATGTGGAAAAGGCAAGTATAGATAAGGTGCTTGCAAATGCAGAAATTAAGACAATGATCAATGCATTTGGCTGTGGATTTTCCGAAGGATATGGCAATGACTTTGATATTACAAAGCTGCGATATGACAAAATCATCATTATGGCAGATGCGGATGTCGATGGAGCTCATATTTCTACACTGTTATTGACACTGTTCTATCGTTTTATGCCGGAATTGATTTATGAAGGTCATGTATATATTGCAATGCCGCCGCTTTATAAAGCGATGCCGAAAAAGGGAGAGGAAGAATATTTATACGATGATGCTGCATTGGAACGGTATAGAAAGACACATGACGGTGCGTTTACACTCCAACGATATAAAGGTCTTGGAGAGATGGATGCACAGCAGCTGTGGGAGACTACGTTGGATCCGGAGCATCGGCTGTTAAAACTTGTAGAGATTGAAGATGCGCGAATGGCATCCAGTGTGACCGAGATGCTGATGGGAACGGAAGTGCCGCCTAGACGTGCATTTATTTATGAAAATGCCACAGAAGCAGAACTGGACGTATAAGGAGAATGAGAATGAGTGACAAGGAATCACAGATTATCCGAACAGAATATTCGGATCTGATGAAGAAATCATATATAGATTATTCGATGAGCGTCATTATAGCCAGAGCGCTTCCGGATGTGCGTGATGGTTTGAAACCAGTACAGCGAAGAACGCTGTATGATATGCATGAACTGGGAATTCGTTATGACAAGCCGTATCGAAAATGTGCGCGTATTGTCGGAGATACCATGGGAAAATACCATCCGCATGGAGACAGTTCAATTTATGAATCACTGGTAGTAATGGCTCAGGACTTTAAAAAGGGGATGGTTCTGGTAGACGGACATGGAAATTTTGGTTCCATTGAAGGCGACGGAGCCGCTGCTATGCGTTATACAGAAGCTCGTTTGGCGAAATTTACGCAGGAGGCATATTTAGCAGATTTGGATAAGAATGTTGTAGATTTCGGTCCGAACTTTGATGAGACAGAAAAAGAACCTGTTGTTCTTCCAGTTAGAGTTCCAAATTTGCTTGTAAATGGGGCGGAAGGAATTGCAGTTGGTATGGCAACTAGTATTCCAACGCATAATCTGGCAGAAGTAATTGACGCAGTCAAGGCATATATGAAAAGCAATGAAATCAGTACTGAGCAGTTGATGAAATATGTAAAAGGTCCGGATTTCCCGACCGGAGGAATTGTGGTCAATAAGGATGATCTGCTTGATATTTATAAAACCGGACAGGGAAAAATCAAGATCCGGGGAAAAGTAGAGGTCGAAGAATTAAAAGGCGGCAAGAAACAGCTTGTAATTTCTGAAATTCCATATACTATGATTGGAAGTGGCATCGGTAAATTTTTAAATGACGTAGCGAATCTGGTGGAAACGAAGAAAACTACAGATATTGTGGATATTTCTAATCAATCTTCCAAAGAAGGCATTCGCATCGTGTTGGAGTTGAAACGTGGGGCAGATGCAGAGAATCTGAAAAATATGCTTTATAAAAAGACTCGGCTGGAAGATACATTTGGTGTCAATATGCTGGCAGTTGCAAATGGAAGACCAGAAACATTAGGGTTAAAAGCAATTATAGAACATCATGTGGATTTTCAGTTTGAACTGTCTACCCGCAAATATAAAACATTGCTTGCAAAAGAACTGGAACGTAAAGAAGTGCAGGAAGGTTTGATCAAGGCTTGTGATGTGATTGATTTGATTATTGAAATTCTGCGGGGGAGTAAATCAGTCAAAGATGCCCGCGCCTGTTTCGTGCATGGTGTAACAGAGAATATTAAGTTTAAGAGTAATATTTCCAAGAAAATGGCAGCAATGCTTCGGTTTACGGAACGTCAGGCAACCGCGATTCTGGAGATGCGTCTGTATAAGCTGATTGGATTGGAAATTGAAGCACTTCAGAAAGAACATGAAGAGACATTGAAGAAGATTGCCAGATATGAGGATATTTTGAGTCATTATGATTCTATGGCAAATGTCATCATGGAGGAATTGGATGCATTTAAGAAAGAATACGGAAGAAAACGCCGTACAGTGGTAGAAAATGCAGAAGAAGCAGTCTATGAAGAGAAAAAAATTGAAGAACAGGAAGTTGTTTTCCTGATGGATCGTTTTGGATACGCAAAAACAGTAGATATCTCTGTCTATGAACGAAACAGAGAGGCTGCGGATAAAGAAAACAAGTATATTGTACAGTGTTTGAATACTGGAAGGATTTGTATTTTTACAGATACCGGAAAGATGCATCAGGTGAAGGTACTAGATCTTCCATATGGGAAATTCAGGGATAAGGGAACGCCAATCGATAATGTGAGTAATTATACCAGTGCAGAGGAAAGAATTGTGATGGTATGTGATGCAGAGCAGATGCGATTCGCAAAATTATTGTTTACAACGAAACTGGGAATGATCAAACGTGTGGAAGGAACAGAATTTCAGGTGACAAAACGTACGATTGCAGCAACGAAACTTCAGGAAGAGGATGAAGTGGTGAGTGTACAGGTGATCAATGAGACTCAGCAGGTTGTACTTCAGACCAAAGAAGGATTTTTCCTGAGATTCCCGGCAGAAGAAGTGCCGGAGAAAAAGAAAGGCGCAATTGGTGTGCGTGGAATCCGTCTGAAGAAAACAGATGAAGTTGAACATGCTTATCTGTTTGAAGAAGGAACAGAGTGTAAGGTTACCTATAAAGAAAAAGAAGTTAGTCTGAATCGGCTGAAGGCAGCAAAAAGAGATGGAACCGGAACAAAAACACGAGGATGATGAAAATTTGTATGCATTTGTGCGTATTTTCTGGAAATTCCCTTGCATTTCCAGAAAATAGGTGCTATACTACGTAATAGTTACATAAGGAATCCGGCAGAAGAGTGAACGAAAGTTCACTCTTCTTTGTTGATATAGAGATTTTCTTTATTGGATTTCTTTGCGGTCACAACAATACAGGTAACGGAAAGGAAGTATATCGTGTCGAAAAAAGAACAGTATGAACAACAGACTGAGAACTTATTGGAGCCAATTGTCACAGGTTTTGGTTTTGAACTGGTGGATGTGGAATATGTAAAGGAAGCAGGTACTTGGTATTTGCGGGCATATATTGATAAGCCGGGTGGAATTACAGTGGATGATTGTGAGGCAGTCAGCCGTAAGTTTTCTGATATTTTGGATGAAAAAGATTATATTGAGGATACTTATATTTTTGAAGTGAGCTCACCGGGGTTGGGAAGACCATTGAAGAAAGACAAGGATTTTCAAAGAAACCTGGGAGAAGAGGTGGAAGTTCGTACGTATCGTGCGATTGAAAAACAAAAGGAGTTTACTGGAGTGTTGCAAGCATTTGATAAGGATTCTGTGACGATTATTTATGAAGATGATACGACACAGACATTTTTACGAAGTGAGATCGCATTGATTCGATTGGCATTGGATTTTTGATTATCTTAGATTTTATTTAGAATCAAACAGAATATTTTTATTAAAAGTAGTAGGAGGAAATAATAATGAACACAGAGTTATTAGAAGCATTGACAATTCTGGAAAAAGAGAAAAATATCAGTAAGGATACGATGATGGATGCAATCGAGAATTCTCTGATCAGCGCGTGTAAAAATCATTTCGGAACTTCTGATAATATTAAAGTAATCATGGACAGAGAGACTTGTGATTATTCAGTTTTTGCAGAGAAAGAAGTAGTAGAGGAAGTGATGGATCCAGCACTGGAAATTAGTCTGGAGGATGCGGAAAAATTGGACTCTTCCCTGCATCTTGGAGATATTGCACAGATTCCGGTAGAATCTAAATCTTTTGGGCGTATTGCAACACAGAATGCGAAAAACTTAATTCTTCAAAAAATTCGTGAAGAAGAAAGAAAAGTGGTATTTGATCAGTATTTTGAAAAAGAGAAAGACATTGTAACCGGTATTGTACAGCGTTATGTTGGTAAGAACATCAGTATTAATCTTGGAAGAGCGGATGCTATGCTGACTGAGAATGAACAGGTGAAAGGGGAGCATTTTAATCCTACAGACCGTATTAAATTGTATATTGTTGAAGTGAAAAATACACCAAAGGGACCAAAGATTCTTGTATCTCGTACCCATCCGGAACTTGTGAAACGTCTGTTTGAGGCAGAAGTTGCAGAGGTGAAAGATGGTACTGTAGAGATTAAGAGTATTGCTCGTGAAGCAGGTTCACGTACAAAGATGGCTGTATGGTCCAATGACCCAAATGTGGATCCGGTAGGAGCGTGTGTAGGTCTGAATGGAGCACGTGTAAATGCAGTTGTGAATGAGCTGCGTGGTGAAAAGATAGATATTATCAATTGGGATGAAAATCCGGCGTTATTGATTGAAAATGCATTGAGTCCGGCAAAGGTAATCTCTGTGATGGCAGATCCGGATGAAAAGACTGCAAGTGTGATTGTTCCTGATTATCAGCTTTCACTTGCAATTGGAAAAGAAGGACAGAATGCCAGACTTGCAGCACGTCTAACAGGGTATAAGATTGATATCAAGAGTGAGACACAGGCAATTGAATCAGGAGAACTTCCGGCTGACTATATGGAGCAGATGGCAATGATGGATGAAGAAGGCTATGTCGGTGAATACGAGGAAGAATATGAAGATTGCGAATCTGAAGCGTAAGAAGGAGAAGAAGTTCCGGAATATGAGTTTGTAGAAGAATAAGAACTGAAATAATCGAGAGGTGATATAGTTGGCAGGAACTCGAAAGATACCGCTTCGCAAATGTGTAGGCTGCGGCGAAATGAAACCTAAAAAAGAACTGATCAGAGTTCTACGTACAGAAGATGGAGAATTTGTTCTGGATATTTCGGGCAAAAAAAACGGACGTGGAGCATATATCTGTAATTCAAAAGAATGTTTTGGTAAAGCTGTGAAAAGCAAAGGTTTGGAACGGTCATTTAAGCAGGCTATTCCAGCAGAAGTGTATGAACGTCTGGAAAAGGAGATGGATGAGATTGAAGCAAGATAAAGCACTGGCTTTGATTGGGCTAGCCACAAAGGCAGGACGGACGGTAAGTGGTGAGTTTATGACAGAACGAGAAGTGAAGTCCGGACGTGCAGCGTTGGTTGTTGTGGCCTGTGATTCGTCGGAGAATACGAAAAAAAAATTTCGGGATATGTGTGAATATTATAAGGTTCCCATTTATTTTTATGGAGATAAAGATGCCTTAGGCCATGCAATGGGAAAGGAATTCCGCGCATCTTTAGCTGTATTGGATGAAGGGTTTGCAAAAGGAATTCAGAAACAATTCGGAATAGATAATGAGACGATTGCATAAATGGAGGTAGTAGATAATATGACAAAAATGAGAGTGCATGAACTGGCAAAAGAGCTGGGAGTTGAGAATAAAACACTGATGGAAGCACTGGAAAAAAAGCAAGTAGAAGTGAAGAGCCATATGAGTTCTCTGGAAGAAAATGTGGTTGAAGAGTTGAAAAAAGAGTTTGCAAAGAAAACGACGGCAAATTCTGAAAATGCTTCCAGTGAGGAACAGGATAAAAAGGAAGACGCGACTCCGAAGAAAAAAACAATTATGCAGGTGTTCCGTCCACAGAATGCAAAGAATGTAGGAAGAGGACAGGGACGAGGTACACAGCGTACACAAGGGGCAAGAGCACCACAGCGTCCGCAGCAGGGAACTGCCGGTAATGCAGGACGTTCTCGTGAAACAGCGCAGGCAACAGGAAAAACAGCAGTGCGTCCCCAGACAACTGTAGCAGAAACAGTGAAAGAAACTCCAGTGGTGAAACCGGAAGCTGTTTCAAAAGCAGAATCAATCGTAAAGACTGAAAATGTACAGGAAAAACGTCCGGTAGAGGGTGAAAAAAATAACCGTCCGGTTAGAAATGAGAATCGAAATGATCGTAATGACCGTAACGACCGGAATGACCGTGGAAATGGAAAATCTCAAGGAGAGCGACAGGGACAAGGAAGACGTTTTTCTGATAATGAACGCGGAAATCGTTCCTTTAGAAATGAGAATCGGAATGATCGTAATGAAAATCGAAATGATCGCAATGAAAATCGGAATGATCGCAACGACCGCAATAACCGCAACGACCGTGGAAATGGACGGCCGCAGGGAAGACAGGGGGGCCGCAGAGAAGATCGTGATTCCATTCCGGCGCCAATGGTAGAACAGCAGAAAACACAGAGAAATAAAGGAAAAGATAAAGAAAAAGATTACAAGAAGAAAGAACTTCGTGAAGGCGAGTTTAATATAATTGATATAAACGGACTACAGATAAAAAGACATTTCTGTTTTGTGCGTGCTCAGGGACAGGAGGAAGCTCCGGCTGCCAATTTTATCCGTTTTGTACAAAGCTATTTGAAGTCGCGTAAAGCTGCGGGAGATATAATAGGTAAGATGATGGTATAGCATCCGTTTTCGTTGGATGCTGGACAATAAAAATGTCCCGGCTGTATTTCTGATTATCCGTCAGATAATTCGAAATATGCCGGGACTACTTGTTATATTTAATTTTTACATGAAAGCAGGAACCAGGTATTTAGTCAGCAGATAGCCACCGCCTACCAGCCAGATATACAGCAATCCTGCCAGCAAGAATGGTTTTGCACCTGCTTGTTTGAATTTCTCGATACTGGTATCTGTACCAAGGGCAGTCATTGCCATTGTCAGCATAAATGTATCAATGTATTCGATTGCACCGTTCAAAGGTATTTCCTTTACGCTGTCTACACCTAATATATACTGTAAAAGTGAGTTCAGACAGATGATTCCGATGAAT
>Scooby_p1__coassemble_1447_pt1 | contig 9368 bp, 9 predicted proteins | sample Scooby_p1__metabat2_high_PE_031 | metagenome-assembled genome bin Scooby_p1 | reverse complement strand
CATTGAAGTGTATGGTATTAATTACATATCAGGTAATGTGAAGAAGGGGGAAAACAGTATGCGCAATTATTGTATTATAATTACTATAGAAGAAAAGGATATGCTTGTATGCGATTAAGTACTTGCAATCTTGAAAAAAAACGCTTAAAATAAATTCGACAAATTAATAATGAAGGTTATTTGAAGAAGGAGACAAAACATGAAAAGAAAAACATGGAGTATTCTTTTGGTGTTAGCAATGACGTTTTCTATTGCACTGAGCGGATGTTCGGGTGATAAGAAAACGGCAGAGTCGACAACGGAGAAGGAACTTTCAGGAAAACCGGTCGAAGGCGGGAGTATAAGAGTAGGTATCTCCCAGGACTTGGACAGTCTTGACCCACACAAAGCAGTAGCGGCAGGAACGAAAGAGGTTTTATTTAACATTTTCGAAGGGCTGGTAAAGCCTGACAGTGATGGTAATTTAGTCGAAGCCATTGCGGAGAAGTATGAGATTTCAGAGGATGCGAAGGTGTATACATTTACACTTCGTGACGGAGTGAAGTTTCATAATGGAAATGCAGTAACAGCGGAAGATGTAAAATATTCAATTGATCGTTGCGCCGATACATCAAACGGGGAACCGTTGGTATCGGCGTATTCTATTGTGGAAAGTGTCAATGTTTTAGACGATCATCATGTCGAGGTTGTATTAAGTGAACCTAATACAGAGTTTCTTGCCTATATGACCACTGCAATCATTCCAAAGGATTATGCAGAAACTGAAACGGCGCCAATTGGAACAGGACCGTTTAAATATGTTTCCAGAAATCCGCAGGAAAATATTGTTCTGGAAAAGAATGAAGAGTATTGGGGAGAAAAGGCACATTTAGATGAAGTGGAATTTCGGATTGTAGCAGATGCGGATATGCTGGTTACAAATTTGAAAGGCGGCTCTATCGATATGGCGATGCGTTTGACTTCTCTGCAGGCGGCAGAATTGACAGAAGGATTTCATATTGAAGAGGGTACAATGAACCTGGTACAGGCACTTTATTTAAATAACGCAGTGGAACCTTTTAACAATGAAAAGGTAAGACAAGCTCTTTGTTATGCGACAAATCCCGATGAAATCATGATGATGATGGCAGACGGAAAAGGTGTACGTATCGGAACAAGTATGTATCCGGGGCTTAAAAAGTATTATGATGAATCATTTGCATCTTATTATGAGCAGGATGTAGAAAAAGCAAAAAAATTACTAAAAGAAGCAGGATATCCGGATGGGTTTGAAATGGAAATCTCTGTTTGTGCTGCAGATCAGCCGCATGTAGATACTGCGCAAGTGTTAGCAGAGCAGTTAAAGGCAATTGGGGTAAATGTAAAAATAAACCCGATAGAATGGGAAGCTTGGCTAGAAGATGTCTATGCAGGCAGAAAATTTCAATCTACAGTTGTTGGAGTAGATGCGGCAAACTTATCAGCAAGAGCAATGCTGGAAAGATTTACATCGGATGCAAGTGGAAACTTTATCAATTTTAAGGATGAAGAATATGATAAGGTTTTTGCAAAAGCAATTGCAACAACAGATGAAAAAGAGCAGTTAGAGCTTTATAAAAAATTGGAAGAAATTCTTGCAGATCGTGCGGCAAACGTATATATTCAAGATTTGGCTAATCTGGTGGCGGTCAGCAATAAGTTTGACGGATATACCTTTTATCCGCTTTATGTACAGGATATGTCAAAAATGTATGCTGTAGAGTAATAAAATTTTGTGATTCGGTTAATGAAGAAAGGAAGGACAAGTATGAAATATGTAATGAAAAAAGTAACAGGTCTTATAATCGCATTATTAATTGTCAGTATGCTTGCCTTCCTTGCATTTGAAATTATTCCGGGAGATCCGGCAAGAACAATTTTAGGCACGGAAGCGACAGAAGAAAAAGTCCATGCTCTGCGGGAGGAGATGGGACTAAACCGTCCCTTGCCGCAGCGCTATGGACAGTGGGTGAAGGATTTTGTGACCGGAGATATGGGCACTTCTTATTATTATCAGGAACCAGTCGGAAAACTGATTGGAGATAAGATTCCAATTACTGTAACGATGACAGCGATGTCATTTCTTTTTATTATTATCCTGGCATTTCCTATCAGTATTTTATGTGTTCGCTATGAAAATAAATGGATTGACCGTATATTTCTTGTCTTGAATCAGATTACGATGTCAATCCCACCCTTTTTTATCGGAATTGTATTTACCTTTGTGTTTGGTTTAGTTTTGCAATGGTTTACACCGGGAAGTTATATTTCTTACAAGGAAGATTTTTGGGGATTTATCGGATATTTGGTGCTGCCGTCTTTGGCGATTGCATTGCCAAAAGCGGCAATGACGATTAAAATGTTTCGAAATTCTCTTTTTACAGAAATGAATCAGGATTATGTAAGAACTGCCCGCAGCAGGGGAAACAGTCTATGGGAAGTGATTTTGAAACATGTAGTGCGAAATGGTATCCTTCCGGTAATTACTTTTTTAGGAATGATGATTGCAGATATGATCGCCAATAGTATTGTGATTGAGCAGGTTTTTGGTATTCCGGGGCTTGGAAGAACCTTGATTTCTTCCATTTCTAAAAGGGATTATCCAGTAGTATCTGCAATTATTGTATTAATTGCAATTGTAATATTGGTGTCAAATATGCTTGTAGATCTTTTGTATCAAAAATTAGATAAAAGGATTGTATTACAGTAAAGGCAAAGTAGAAAAGTTGAGAGGTTTTATATGAAGGAAAAGAAAAAGAAACATTCTTATAATTTTACTGTCGGATGCATTCTTACATTGGTTATGGTGGGGGTTATCTTGCTTGGATTTTTCTGGACACCGTATGATCCTGAGGCGATGAAGGGGACTTTGAAGCTGAGTGGACCTACAATGGCACATTGGTTTGGATGTGATCAATTTGGAAGAGACGTGTTAAGCCGTGTATTAAGTGGAGCGGGGAGTACATTATTGATAGGGAGTGGGACTGTTTTAATCGGAGGTGGCTGCGGAGTACTGTTAGGTGCTGTGACCGGATATTTTGGGGGCTGGCTGGACGAGGGGATTATGCGTCTGAATGACGCCTTGGCAGCATTCCCGAGTGTTTTATTGGCTCTTGTAATTATTGCTGTAGCAGGAAGTGGAACGTATCGGGTGATGATGGCATTAGGACTTGCATTTATACCTAGTTTTGCACGTGTGGTAAGGGGAGAGTTTTTACGATATAAAGAGATGGATTATGTGACTAGTGCAAAATTAGTCGGAGTTTCTACGCCGCGGATTTTGTTTGTACACATATTACCAAATATATTACCGACACTGCTGTCTTCTTTGGCAATTGGATTTAATAATGCGGTGCTTGCAGAAGCCGGACTTAGTTATTTAGGAATTGGTGTGCAGCCTCCGGACGCAAGTTTGGGAAGAATGCTTTCAGAATCACAGACTTATCTGGCGAGCGGCCCATGGTGTGCTATTTTTCCTGGGGTATTTCTTGTATTACTTGTGCTTGGTATTGGGATGCTGGGGGAAGGCGTTCTGGATCGGTTCGGAGGTGGACGATAATGCTGAAAGTAGAAAATCTGACGATTCATTTTGAGGAGGATGCGGAACAGCAGGAAGTGGTGAAGCATGTTTCATTTGCTATGGAACAAGGCGAGATTTTAGGGTTGGTTGGAGAATCTGGTTCTGGAAAATCAATGACTGCATTGACAATAGCAGGATTGTTAAAGCGGGGAGCTGTGCTGGAAACAGGGAATATTTATTTTTGTTGTAAAAACGAAATGGAAACGAATCTGGTCGGATTACAGGAAACCCAGATGCGTAAACTGCAGGGCGCAGAAATAGGAATGGTCTTTCAAGAACCAATGACGGCACTGAATCCGACAATGAAAATTGGAAAGCAGGTAGAAGAGGCTCTTTGTATTCATACGGAATTGACAAAAGAAGAACGGAAAAAAGAAGTGTTAAAGGCGCTGGAAGAGGTTGAATTAGAGCATCCGGAGCAGTTGATGGAAAAATATCCGCATGAATTATCCGGGGGGATGCGTCAAAGAGTTATGATTGCATCTGCAATCATATGTCACCCAAAGCTTTTAATTGCGGATGAACCGACAACTGCATTGGATGTAAGGACGCAAGAGAGTATTCTTCAGCTTATGAAAAAAATAAATGAAAAATATGGGATGAGTATTCTGTTCATTTCACATAATTTAAGAGTTGTAAATCAATTATGCCAGCGTGTGCTCGTAATGAAAGATGGGGAAATTGTGGAAGAAGGAACTACAGAATCCATTTTTCGAAATCCACAGCATGATTATACAAAAGCATTGATTGCTGCAATTCCTAAAAAAACAGAAAGACTTCTCAAAGATTCCAAAAGCGTTTTACCAGAGTCAGTACAGAAAAAGAAAGTACTGGAATTGCAAAACGTGAATGCATTTTATCAGGAAAATAAACAAAGATGTCAGATTTTAAAAAATGTTTCCTTTGCACTCTATGAGGGAGAAATTGTGGGATTAGCAGGAAAGAGTGGAAGTGGAAAATCAACATTGTGTAAGTGTATTTTAGGACTTCTGAAAGACTATGAAGGAACCATTATCCATGGTACAAAGCGTCCCCAGATGGTATTTCAGGATCCATATGCTTCTTTAAATCCAAGAAAGACAATTGGATGGATATTGGAAGAGCCGCTTCGTCTGGAAAAGAAATACGGCAAGCAGGAAAGGCGGGAGAAAGTGTTGGAAATGCTGAAAAGAGTGAAATTGTCGGAAGAGATTGCCGGTCGTTATCCGCGGGAATTGAGCGGGGGACAGAGACAAAGAGTCAGTATTGCGCTTGCATTAATCACTGGGACACGGTTTATATTAGCGGATGAACCGCTGTCTGCCTTGGATGTAACTGTACAGGCACAAATGCTACAATTATTAAAAGAATTACAGACTCAAGAAAAAATCTGCTATTTATTTGTGTCGCATGATATAGATGTTGTGAATCAGATATGCGATCGAGTGCTTGTTTTGGAAGATGGAAGTATCAGAGAAGTTTAAATGAAAAACAGGAGGAAGCGGGATGGAAAAATCCACAATGCGTTGGATTTATGAATATAGCAGGAGTAATACTGAATCGTATGACAAGCGATATTGATATTGTTGAATGATGCACCTATTTTGCTTTTGGATGCTTATTATGATAATATATGGGAAAGACTTGAATTAGAGCCCGGGATGTCGTATATTTATCGATTGAAGTGGGAAGATTTTTATATTTTTATGATTGCCCATCTGGCAAAACATTTTCAAAGTGGCGGTTCTGGAATCCGCTCAGTTATAGATGTCCAACAATTAACGGAATTCTATGCCCAGCTTAGAGAGTTTATACAAAACAGTGGAATTTACGGAACTCTGGAGAATTTGGGTGTGCAAAGAGCTGTTCGTGCCGGCAGAAAAGGTTGGAAAGGAAAAATGCAAATGTGGCTGAATGTTATTTTTTTGCCCTATAAAGAAATGAAAATGCAATATCCTTACCTTTTAAAATGTCCGGTGTTACTTCCTATCGCGTGGATACAGCGATTTTTTCGTATTATATTTTTGAGACGTAAAAAAGCGAAAAGAATATTATCTAGTATGAATGCAGAGAGTGATGTTGTAAAAGCACATCAGGAATTATTTGAAAAATTGGGGTTTTGAGAGAAGAGGAAATGAATGAGAACGTATCAATTGATAATTGCGTATGATGGATCGAGATTCAGAGGCTGGCAGAGACAGCCTGATACAGAACTGACGATACAGGGGATTTTAGAAAAGCAAATTAGTGCGCTGGCAGGATATCCGGTAGAAGTGCAGGGAGCAGGACGAACGGATGGGGGTGTTCATGCTGCGGCACAGACGGCAAGTATTCAATTGGCTGGAAAAATAGAACCAGAATATTTTCGGGAAAAATTAAATCAATGTTTACCGGAAGATATCAGAGTATTAGGTGTAAAATTGATGAAAAATAGTTTTCATGCTAGATATAGTGCATGTGGAAAGCGCTATGAGTATGCTGTAGATACTGGAGTGCGTCCGAATGTGTTTTTGCGAAAATATAAATTTCATTATCCGGAAAAACTAGATATTCAGAAAATGAGACAGGCGGCAGCGATTTTAGAGGGAACACATGATTTTACGGCATTTACAGATCGGCCGGATGAACATTCTGCGAGACGGAGGATTTATCAAATACAGATTACAGAGTCTGGAAATCTTGTGAATATTAAATATATCGGAAGTGGATTTATGTATCATATGGTTCGAATTTTGACAGGAACGTTGTTGGAAGTAGGAATCGGAAAACGGACGCCGGAAAATGTGAAAAGTCTCTTGGAACATGGTGTGCGCGCAGAAGCTGGCTTTTTAGCACCGGCTTGCGGACTTTGTGTGAAGCGTGTTTATTATGAAAAAGAAGAGTTGCGTGCTATACAATGCAAATGCGGAGAAGGAGAACTTTAAGGATGAAATTAGTGTCATGGAACGTAAATGGGATTCGTGCATGTGTGCAAAAAGGTTTTCTGGAGTCTTTTCAGAAAATAGATGCGGACGTGTTTTGTCTGCAGGAAACAAAGATGCAGGAAGGGCAGTTAGAATTAGAATTGCCTGGATATTATCAATATTGGAATTATGCTGTGAAGAAAGGGTATTCCGGTACAGCAGTATTTAGCAGAAAAAGGCCGATCAGTGTGGTAAATGGAATCGGAATTGAAGAGCACGACCAGGAAGGACGCGTAATTACATGTGAATTTGAAGATTTTTATTTTGTAACTGTATATACGCCTAATTCGCAGGATGGATTAAAGCGGTTAGAGTACAGAATGCGGTGGGAAGATGATTTTCGGGCATATCTCAAGAATTTAGAAAAAGCAAAACCGGTAATTGTTACAGGAGATATGAATGTTGCGCATAAAGAGATTGATTTGAAGAATCCAAGGACAAATCGGAAGAATGCCGGTTTTACAGATGAAGAGAGAGCGAAATTTACAGAACTCCTGGATGCCGGTTTTATTGATACATTTCGATATTTTTATCCAGATAAAGAGGGGGCTTATTCCTGGTGGTCTTATCGGTTTAAGGCAAGAGAAAAAAATGCAGGATGGAGAATTGATTATTTTTGTGTATCTGAATCGTTGAAGGAAAGACTTTTGAATGCGGATATTTTGACAGATGTGTATGGCTCGGATCACTGTCCGGTGGTGCTAGAGTTAAAATAAAAAGATTTATTTAGGAGGCGGTTATAGTGACCAAAATTGATATTGTATCAGGATTTTTAGGAGCTGGAAAAACAACGTTTATTAAAAAGATGCTGAAAGAGTCTTTTTTGGACGAGCAGGTAGTCTTGATTGAAAATGAGTTCGGAGAGATTGGAATCGACGGTGGATTTTTAAAAGATTCAGGAATTCAGATAAGAGAAATGAATTCGGGGTGTATATGTTGTTCTTTGGTGGGGGATTTTGGAAAATCATTAAAAGAAGTGGTAGACACATATCATCCGGACCGAATCTTAATAGAGCCGTCCGGTGTGGGAAAATTATCAGATGTTATAAAAGCTGTACAAGGAGTGCAGGAGGAAATTGATGCAAAATTAAATAGCTTTATTACGGTAGTAGATGTTATGAAATGTAGGCTTTATCATAGAAATTTTGGTGAGTTTTTCAGTAATCAGATTACTTATGCCGGAGCAATTATTTTAAGCAGGACTGACAAGGCAAAACAAGAAAAAATAGAAGAGAGTATTGCTATTTTGCGTGAATTAAATAAAAAGGCTCCGATTATCACAACTCCGATTGAACAGTTATCGGGGGAAAAGTTATTGGAAACAATGGAAGGAAACCTCTCACTGGAAGAAGAATTAATGTCGGAACTTGCATGCCCAATTTGCGGTGACCATCACCATGAACATGATCACCATCATCATGATCATTGTGAATGTGAACACGATCACCATCATCATGATCATTGTGGATGCGAACACGATCACCATCATGCGGATGAAGTGTTTACCAGCTGGGGGTGTGAAACAACGAGAAAATATACGAAAGAACAAGTGGAAAATATTCTCGTAACATTGGAACAAGAAAGTATATATGGTACGATTCTTCGTGCAAAAGGAATGGTTGCGGCAGAAGCAGGAGAATGGATTTATTTTGATTTTGTTCCGGAGGAGTATGAAATACGTAGTGGCGCACCGGAATATACCGGAAGAATCTGCGTGATAGGTTCACAATTAGAGGAACAAAAGCTGAAAGAACTATTTGAAGTGTAAAAGACAGAAAAGAGGTAAATATAAAGTGAGTCAACCGGATGTATTGGTATATTTAATGACAGGATTTTTAGACAGCGGAAAAACACAGTTTCTGGATTTTACATTGAAGCAAGATTATTTTCAGATTGATGGGACAACTCTTTTGCTGCTTTGCGAAGAAGGAGAAGAAGAGTATGATGCAGAAGAACTGAAAAAATTTAATGTTATAATAGAAACTGTTGAAAGTCAGGAAGAATTAACGGAAGAGTATTTATTGGAGTTAGATATTAAATATCGGCCGGAGCGGGTTGTTGTTGAATATAATGGAATGTGGAAGGTCAGTGATTTTGAAAAGCTTACATTACCGACTGGCTGGGGAATAGAACAAAAGCTGACGACTGTAGATGCCAGCACGTTTCAGATGTATCTGACAAACTTGAAACCGTTGTTTGTAGAAATGGTAAGAGGGGCTGAAATGGTACTTTTTAATCGCTGTACAGATTTAAAACCGTTGGCTGGATATCGGAGAAGCGTGAAAGTAGTAAGCCCTCAGGCAGAAGTGATTTTTGAAGATGAAGAAGGAGAAATTGAGAATATTTTTCAAGATGATGTTCCGTACGATATGAGTGCGCCGGTGATTCGAATCCAACCGGAAGATTATGGAATCTGGTATGTGGATGTAATGGAAAATCAGGAGAAGTATCGTGGGAAAGTGGTGGAATATACGGCACGTGTATTGAAACCGAAAAGTTTTCCGTCTAAGTTATTTTTTCCGGGAAGAATGGCGATGACTTGCTGTGCAGATGATACGACGTTTTTGGGGTATATCTGTAAGAGTGCATATGCTCCTAAATTAAAGGTGGGACAATGGGTGACAATCCGGGCGAAAATCAGATATGAAAACCTGGCAATGTATCATGGAAGCGGTCCGGTGCTGGAAGCGGAGTTTATAGAGGAGGCAGAGCCGATTCAGGAGTTGGTTTATTTTAATTAAGGAAAGAAGTGGAGCAGATGCTCAACAGATAAAAGAGCATATGGTAAAAAAACAGGCATGATTTTGGTGGAATCATGCCTGTTTTAG
>Scooby_p1__coassemble_1429_pt1 | contig 9450 bp, 4 predicted proteins | sample Scooby_p1__metabat2_high_PE_031 | metagenome-assembled genome bin Scooby_p1 | reverse complement strand
GTACAGGCACTGCAAGGTACGCCGATACCGCCTCTGCCTCCAGATGTTTTTTATACATATCCAAAAATAAAATATGGATAAAATAAATTCCCAGAGAACATCCGCACCAAGAATCGATCCATTTCTTCGTTCGTTCTTTTAATTTCATTTTTCCATTTCCAAGTTTCAGCATCAATAAAAAGAATGCTGCACTGCTTATAATGATCAGCGGAAATCCATACTCCAGGGTATGCTCCATATGATCTCCTTTTAATATACTCATTCCTGACGTAATTCCAATATTTAATACATTGCTTACTATGAATATCCACGCTAGATTCTTTGTACTGAACCATTTATAATCCCTGTGTTTTTTCAAATAATACCCAAGGAAAAAATAAAAATCATATACTCGATCCCCAAACAGAGGAACGTCATAATAGAGTTCCCCTCCCAATACTTTCAGCGCCCAATTCACCAGAACCGCTATGGCTCCGACAATCAGGAAGGCTTTCTCCATCCTAACACTGAAATGGCGCACCATAACTTGAAAGAACGGCAGGACCAGATAAATTGGAATCATCGCATACAAATACCAGAGATGGGGTTCTGTCGGAACCCAGAATACTTCTTCCAAACGTACTTCCGTATGCATATAATACAGATTCCAAAAATAATATACAGCGCTCCATAAGATGAGCGGCGGAAAAAAACGCAACATCCGCATCCAGCTCTTTTCCATCGGCTCTTCTCTTCCCAGCAGTAGCGCCCCGCTCAACATAAAAAAGCAGGGCACACTCACTCTTGCAAAAGTATCCAGTACAAGAGAAAATGTATACTCTCCCGCACTGATTTTTCCAAATGCTCTGCAATAATAATTTGTCACATGAATCACAACCACCAATATGAAGGAAATGGTTCTGATTAGTTCCAGATTATAGTTCTTCTCTTTCATCAATTACCTCTCCGGTTTCTTCATAAGACTAGCTTTTTTTACTGCATTTTCTCCAAAACGTTTTCGAATCTCTTCCATTGCAGCATTAAGCTTTTTATGCTTTTCATCTGGTTCTTTCGGAAACTCAATATCAAAAATACTGAGCTGCTCCGGTTCTGATTCATCTGCTAATTTGGATGTACGGATTCCAAGGAGCCGTACCGGCTCTCCGCTCCACGCCTCTTCGAAAAGCTGACATGCGGTCTCATACAAAATCTTGGCATCATTTGTCGGTTTGGAAAGCTGACATTGATGAGACATGGTTTGAAAATCATGGTACTTCACTTCCATACTGACCATCTTTGCCTTCTGTCCGGCATTTTGAAGTCTCCTGCCCACACTCTCTGCCAATTCTCGAAAAACCGGCTGTACTTCTTCATAAGTAGACGCATCTTCAGAAAGTGTCGTAGAATTGCCGATTCCTTTTGCCTCCGTCTGTTCTGATTGAACAGATGAATGGTCAATTCCATTTGCAAATTCCCAGAGCATTTTCCCATGACTTTTCAAATGCAGCATGATCAGATTCAAGTCTGCCTGTGCCAAATCACCGATTGTATAAATTTCCAGCTTTTTCAATGTCTCCACACTGGAACGCCCCGCCATAAATAAGTCTCCAATGGGAAGAGGCCACATTTTCACCGAAATCTCTTCCGGAAACAAGGTATGTATCTTATCCGGTTTTTCAAAATCAGATGCCATCTTCGCCAGAAGTTTATTGGATGATATTCCCACATTTACCGTAAATCCGAACTTCTCCCGAATCCCGTTTTTGATTGCCAGTGCGCCCTCTACCGGAGATGCATACTGATTTGCAATTTTTGTGAAATCCATATAACATTCATCCACACTGACTTGCTCAATCTCTGTTGTATAAGTCCGCAGATACTCCATCAACTCTGCACTTTTTGCACGATACATCCGATGATTCGGCGGCTCCATGATCAGATTCGGACACTTACGAAAGGCATTCGCCACCGGTTCCCCGGTGTGAATGCCATATTTCTTGGCAGAAAGTGACTTCGCCAATACGACGCCATGCCGCGACTTCTGATCCCCGCCGATAATTGCGGGTACTTGACGAATGTCCACTTCTGCTCCATTCTTTAATTGTTCCACTGCTGTCCAGCTTAAAAACGCTGAATTTACATCAATGTGAAAAATAATTGACGCCATGAACTTCCTCACTTTACTTTATACGTGGTTCCAATTTTCCGTCAACGACATCAATCAATATGCAATCGCCTCTTCCTACATTTCCTGCCAGAATCAATCTTGCTGCCAATGTCTCTACATTTTTCTGCAGATACCGTTTCAGCGGACGCGCACCGTACATCGGATCGTAACCGCCTTCCACTACAAAGTTCTTTGCCGCATCTGTCAATTCAATCGACAGCTCTTTTTCTTCCAATCGTCTGTTGACATCGTTTACCAATAAATCAATAATTGCATAAATATTGGATTTCGTCAACGGTTTAAACATAATGATTTCATCTAATCGGTTCAAAAACTCCGGTCGAAAATGTGCCCGCAGCTCATTCATGACCAAATTCTGATTCTCGGCATCAATCGTTCCGTCTTCCTCAATTCCGTCCAGCAAGTAATTGGCTCCGATATTGGAAGTCATGATCAAGATTGTATTCTTAAAATCTACCGTACGTCCCTGTGAGTCTGTAATCCGTCCGTCATCCAATACTTGCAGAAGTACATTGAATACATCCGGATGCGCTTTCTCCACCTCGTCAAAGAGCACAACGGAATACGGCTTTCTGCGGACAGCCTCTGTCAACTGACCGCCTTCATCATAACCTACATATCCCGGAGGCGCTCCAATCAGACGAGACACAGAATACTTCTCCATGTACTCACTCATGTCAATACGCACCATATTATTTTCATCATCGAACAGACTCTCTGCCAATGCTTTGGCAAGTTCTGTCTTACCAACACCTGTCGGTCCCAAAAATAAGAAGGAACCAATCGGCTTAGAAGGATCCTTGATTCCGGCTTTGGAGCGAATGATTGCCTCCGTAACCAGCTCCACACCTTCATCCTGTCCAATCACACGTTTGTGCAGTTCATCTGCTAAATGCAAAGTCTTGCTGCGTTCACTCTCATTTAGCTTTGCCACCGGAATCCCCGTCCATCTGGAAATAATTCTTGCAATCTCTTCATCGGTCACCGCCTCATGTACCAATGACAGGTCTTTTTCTTTCAGTTTGGTTTCTTCCACTTCTAACTGCTGCTGTAGCTGTGGCAATGTGCCATACTGAAGTTCTGCTGCCTTATTCAGATCATACTCACGCTGTGCCTTCTGAATATCCCGGTTGACCTGTTCAATCTGCTCTCGGATTTTCTGAACCCGCTCTACCAAACTCTTTTCATTATCCCACTGTGCCTTCTGTCCAGCATACTCTTCCCGCAGCGTTGCCAGCTCTTCCTGTAAATGAACCAGACGCTCTTGACTTAACCGGTCATTTTCCTTCTTCAATGCCTCTTCTTCAATCTCCAGTTGCATAATACGACGGCTTAATTCATCCAGTTCCGTCGGCATGGAATCTAATTCCGTCTTAATCAATGCACATGCTTCATCCACAAGGTCAATCGCCTTATCCGGCAGGAACCGGTCTGAGATATAGCGATTGGATAATGTTGCTGCTGCAACCAATGCGCTATCCGTAATCTTCACTCCATGGAAGACCTCATACCGCTCTTTCAAACCACGCAGAATCGAAATTGCATCCTCCACATTGGGCTCATCTACCAATACCGGCTGGAAACGACGCTCCAATGCAGCATCTTTTTCAATATACTGACGGTATTCATCTAAAGTTGTTGCACCGATACAGTGCAGCTCTCCTCTGGCAAGCATCGGCTTTAACATATTTCCCGCATCCATAGCTCCATCTGTCTTACCTGCACCGACAATGGTGTGCAACTCGTCAATGAACAGAATAATCTTACCATCACTATTCTTTACTTCTTCCAGAACCGCTTTCAAACGTTCCTCAAATTCACCACGATATTTGGCGCCTGCAACCAACGCTCCCATATCCAGTGAGAAAATCGTTTTATCTTTCAAGCCTTCCGGCACATCGCCTTTGACAATCCTCTGTGCCAATCCTTCTACAACTGCCGTCTTACCGACACCAGGCTCACCAATCAATACCGGATTGTTCTTCGTCTTACGAGATAAGATCCGAACCACATTGCGAATCTCTTCATCTCGTCCAATGACAGGATCCAACTTCTGCTCTCTTGCACGCTCCACCAGATCCTGACCGTATTTGTTCAACGTATCATAAGTAGCCTCCGGATTATCACTGGTCACCCGCTGATTTCCCCGAACGGTAGATAGTGCCTGAAGAAATCCCTCTCGGCTGATCCCCATTTCCTGAAAGAGGCTCTTCATCTCACGACTTGCATACTTCAGCAATGCCAGAAAGAGATGTTCAACCGAAACATATTCATCGCCCATCTGTTTTGCCTCATCCTCTGCATGAATCAAAACATTATTCAAATCCTGACCGATAAATACCTGACCTCCCTGAACCTTCGGACGTTTATTGATTGCCTCCTCTACCCGATTCACAAACAATGTGCTCTGAAAGCCCATCTTCTCTAACAACTTTAAAATCAAACTATTATCCTGTGTAACAAGCGCATATAACAAATGCTCCTGCGCAATTTCCTGATTACCATAGTCATACGCTAGTTTCTCACATGCCTGCACAGCCTGTAACGAATTTTGTGTAAATTTATTAATATTCATATAGCAAATCCTCCTTTACTACATTCTGTTCTATTGACAATATAACAATAGCACGATTTGTCAGCACTGTAAAGAGGAGAGTGCTAATTCTTTTATAAATTTTTTGTGAAATCTTCTTTCGATAGACTGATTTTTTAACATCTTACTTTAATTATGCAATTTCTTCTGAATTTCTCTTTATTTCTGACACAATCCCCATAATACGCTTAGCTGTTTGCATATCTTCTTTAAAAAGTGTTGTAATACTGCCAACAGAGCGAAATGGTTCCTCCATCAAAATTTTATTGTCATCTATATTTCCATTCACAACAATATAATCTACTATTAATTTAACAAAACGTATTTGATTAATATTTAACTTTTCTTCTGATAGGAACTCACTAAATGCCTTATTTACCGCCCCTCTCTCTACCCCAACAATTCTGCGTACCAAACACCCAATCGGCGTTTCACCATATTCCTTTTTATAATCCTCTCTCGAGCCAAGTTCTTGCCATAAAATACGTTCCAATTCTTTTAAATCTATCTCCGATAATTTCTTGTTATTCCTTAATTTATGAACAGAAATTTTATCTTGATGCTCTTTTAAGTAAAACTCTACTTTTTTCCTGTAATTTTGAAATTCACTTTCAATAGAAATCGGAGCTCCTTCTTCTGCCTCTAAAATGGTATCCTTAAAATTTGTATAATAAGGCTTTCTATATCCCTTGTCCAAATATTGCAGCAAATCTCTCAACGTATTCCTAACTCTGTCAACTTCCAGAATACTAACATTTTCCCAAAAATCTGTCATCTGAACTTGCTCTATCGTTTCCTTTTGCGCTTTCACTTGATCAATTGAATATTTTTTTGAAAGTTGTTCTGCCGTCGTTACAACAATACGAATCGGGGTCTGTACACTTTTACTCTGTAATAACCCCAAATCAATACTATACATCAAATAATCAAATCTTCTGATAATTTCATCTTCTTTCTGAGGTCTTATAAGAGGCGCAATATGTTCCTTAATCTCAGAAATTTCAACTGTCTCCAAATTCTTCCACTTATATAAATCACGATATGTTTCTACATAACGCCGATGTCTCTTAACTCGAAAACTATTATCGTCCAACTCAATTACTTCATGATGTAAACTATCAACCAAATCTGTCCGATACTCCATATATGTTTCTTCTGCGGAATACTTCGGATTCTGCAATTCTCTGACAATCTGAACTTTCGTATTATAAATTTTCTCTGAAAGTGTCTCTTGAACCCCCGTTTCACTTCCATTTTTATTTACCCGAAAATATTCAAAATTATTACAAAAATCAAAAATAAGAAACCGTTCTTTATCCAGACCTTCTCCGAATAAATTTGGACATAATCTTGTTCCACGCCCAATCATTTGCCAGAATTTTGCATAACTTCTGACCTTTTTAAAAAATACCAGATTCAAAATTTCCGGAATATCAATTCCAGTATCAAGCATATCAACCGATACAGCTATCTGTGGCATTTTTTCTTTTGTACTAAAATCATCAATTAGCGATTCACAATACTTGATACTGTAATCAATCTGTTTAATAAATTCTCCGCCACATTCTGGAAATAGTGTATGAAATCTTTTTACAATGACCTTTGCGTGTAAACTATTTTTTGCAAAAATAATTGTTTTTCCCAGCTTATCCCCACCTTCTATTTTTAATCCTTTTTCCATCAATTCTTTTAATACAGTATCTATTGTATCTGTATTAAAAAGCCACGTATTAATCGCTGAACTGGAAATATCTTCATCTATCATCTCATCATCATCAAAGGTCTGCTCAAATTCCGCCTTTTCTTCATCTGACAATTCATCATAATGAATCCCCTCTTCCATAATCTTTGTCTTATACTCAAGTGTCGAATAATTTACCAGATATCCTTCTTCAACTGCTTTATCCAATTCATATGCAAACGTCGGTACTCTACGTTCAAGATCAAACACACCATACGTATTTTTATCAATTTCATCTTTAGGTGTTGCAGTCATCCCTAATAGCATTGCATCAAAATATTCAAAAATCTCTTGATATTTTCGATAAATGGAACGATGTACTTCATCACAAATAATTAAATCAAAATAACCCGGACTAAACAATCTGTCTCCAAATTTGTTCTTTTTCTCATCAATTGCATTCATCATAGTCGGATATGTAGAAAAAATCATTCTGGAGCTTTCCGGATCATCTTTTGTATCCAGAAGATTGCAGCACGTCAAATCTCTCAGCAAATTACTATAACTATTCTTTGCCTGTTTTACCAATGCCGTTCGGTCTGCAAGGAATAATATATTTTTAACATAATTATGGCGTCTAAGAACATCCACAATACTAATGCTTACTCTCGTTTTGCCAGACCCCGTTGCTTGAACAATCAACATCTTTCTATGCTTTTTAGTAATTGCATCACAAACTGCAGTTACTGCTTCTTTTTGATATGGTCGATTAGTTATCATATCACTAATTTCTATATTATCAAGCGGTTTTCTCAATTTTCTTCGATCTATTTCCAACTGCAATTCCTCTTGTGTAAAAAATCCTGATACTTCTCTCCGAGGATAACCACAAAAATCATTGGTATAAAAAATTTCAAATCCATTGGTAGTAAAAATAAGCGGTCTTACTCCGTATTTATTTTGCAAACAATCTGCATACAATTTCGCTTGGTGACTTCCTGTCATAGAATCTACAGACGCTTTTTTTGCCTCTACTACTGCAAGCGGTATGTTATCTTTTCCCCACAGCACATAATCTACATAGCCTACCCCAGTTGCATTTGGCATACCCATAACTTGTTCTTCCACAGTACAATTACGACCAATAATCCATCCCGCCTCCTGTAGTTGAACATCAATATATTTTTTCCTTGTTTCTGCTTCACTAATTGAATCAACATGGTATTCTCTTAATTTTGTATTCTGCTTACGTTCTTCTGCCATCTGCTTGCGCAGTTCTTCATTTTCTTTTAGAATCTGCTCTAACTTTCTATCTTTACTACTAAGCTGAGTATATAAAGAACGTAATTCTTCTGCCTTTTCTCTCTTTTCCGTTCCCTCTCCCGTTGGCAATAGCGATTCATCAAAAAAATGTTCCTCATATTCTCTCGAATACGAATATTCAATCCAATCACAAAATTCGAACAAATCACACAATGAAATAATTGCTTCATCGCGTTTTATATTACTATTAGTATGTACAGCAACATTTCCGAGATGTATGGTATACTTCAACATCGGAAATAATCGTGGTTCTATAATCTCACGAAACGTACGTTCATGAATTAAACTAGAAACATTGTCCCGATAAGGAAGTGTCAAATCCGCATCATAGGAAAACACAAAACGAACCGCCAATTCCAATGCTCTTCTGGAAAGAATTGCACAAGTTGCCGGAGAAATCATAATACTTCGTTCTGCTTCAACTGCCTGCTGTGCAAAATCTTTATATTCTGTTTTATCTAACAAATAATCAAAATTTGTTTTCATTTCCACTTACACCTCATCTCTTTGTTTATTTTATAAATATTCCTTATTTCATCCTCGCAACTTACAATTTGCAGAATCTCTTTAATTCTACGACATAAATTTTTGATGAGATGTTTTTACATTATTCTGATTTACCATTGCATATTGCATGGTCGTATCTATTTGTGAATGCCCCAAAATCCGTTGTACTTGCTCTATAGGCATCCCCTTATCTATTGCCCTCGTAGCCATAGTTCTACGAAACTTATGTGGATGCACTCGTTCTATTTCCAAACGTCTTCCTAACTGCCGCAATCGTATCTCTACTCCACTTATCTTTAAACGGTCATGTGGCGCATCCAGCGTTACAAATAATGCTTCGTTTTTATCATTTCTTCTATCTATATATTCTTTCAAGTGTACCTTTGCTTTTGCATCAAAATACACACGTCTTTCTTTATCACCTTTCCCATAAACGACACATTCCCGCCCCTCCAGATCAATATCATCTATATTCAAATTCACTAATTCTCCTACTCGGATTCCCGTAGAATATAATAAATCTATAATCGCTAAATCACGTATTTCTGAACAATTATCTCTTAATTTTTCAATCCCTTCATCTGAAATTACATTCTTAACTACTGTTTTTGTTTTAATCTTATGTATCCGTTTCATTGGACTTTTCAGAATATAATCTTCCTCTTCCAACCATGAAAAGAAACTTGATATATTTCTTCGTATATTATCAATCGTCACATTAGAGCATCCATTTTTCTTTTGATACTCTGCTAAATATGAGCGTATCTCCTCTGTTGTAATTTTTCTTACACTTTCATCTATTTTAGAAAATAAATGTTCTACTGTCACACGATAATATTCTATTGTTCTGTCCGAACATCCCTCAATTCTTTTTGCATCTAAAAACATTTTCAGAAATTCCGTATTCGAAATTTCCTGTTTAGCTGCTTCATTCTCTGAAAATGTTTTTAAAATAACTTCCTGCAATTTTTTCATCTGAGCAATTGAGAGATACTCCGACATCTCATTTAAAATAGTTACAATTTTCTCTTCCATGTTGATACTCTCCTCCTAATTGTACCAACATCCTTCAACCATAATTATTTCTTGTCAAAATCCTATGATTTTTTCTAAAGAACTTTATTCTCTAAATAACATCCCAGTAAATAAGATGGATTTTCATAATACATACTACTGTTA
>Scooby_p1__coassemble_1326_pt1 | contig 9996 bp, 9 predicted proteins | sample Scooby_p1__metabat2_high_PE_031 | metagenome-assembled genome bin Scooby_p1 | reverse complement strand
TTTTCTATCTGTTCCAAACGATAGATTAAAGTGTTCCGGTGCATGTGAAGTTGGCGGGCTGTTTCTGCAATATTAAGGTTATTTTGCAGAAATCGTTCAATGACTGTCATCAGTTCGCTGTCTAAGTGTTCGGGAATCTCATCCCCAAATACTTCAGATAAAAAATTATGGCATAAGTCTTTTGGGAGGCGATAGATCAAACGGCCGATTCCCAGCTTGTTATATGCGAAAATATTTTGACCGACAGTGAATAACTTTCCTACTTTTAGGGCAAGTCCGGTTTCACGAAAGGCATTTGCTAGGTCATTCAGTGTGTAAAAAATACGACTGTAGGCAATCTGGACAGAAGTCAGCGCCTCCATGTTCAATGTATCGACAATTGCATGAGCAGATTGCAGTACATCAGCCTCTGAGTCACTAGAGCCCAGTGGCTTGAGAATTACCAGTGCAGTTTCCGTAACCGGTAGCAGATAGGTTCTAGTTTGGGAAGGAAATAAATGTTTCAGTATTTCTGTGATTGTCTCATCCAATCCCCGGGGAAAGTCCAGAAGATAGAGAACCCGTTTTTCATCAGGGGATATATGTAGCCTTCTGGCGCGCTCATTAATATCGTAAGCCGGCAGAGGCTCGGTCATCAGACTCAGCAGAAATTGCGTTTTGTTATATTTTTCTTTATATGCGGTAATCAGACAGCGAATCTGGTTCAGTGCCAGTTCTTCGTCCTCTGGAGAATGCATGGCGAGATTTAGTTCAATACCGGTAATTCGCGTAAGTTCTTTTAATGCAGCAGTAATCTGTGATTGACACTCCATTATTCAGACCTCATTTCTTAAAAATCTAATTCTTTTATATCATTCTATAAAAAGAGACTGCACCTATAAAAGTACAGCCCCCATCTTTGCCTCGCATACGCTTAGCTGTTAAGTTTATTTTATCTGACTAGTGTGTGATAGTCAACTCTGTTTCCTTATCAAACAGATGGATTCTGCTCATATCCAGAGCAAATGTAGCATCGTCGCCTGTTCTAAGAGTTGTACGTGGATTTACACGTGCTGTCATCTGAGTTCCTTCAACATCAAAGTAAAGGAATACCTCTGCGCCAAGCAACTCGTATACTTTAATCTTGGAAGAAATTACGCTGTCTTTATTTTCAGCAATGAAATCAGGATCATCATGTACATCTTCCGGACGGATACCAAGAACAACAGTTTTTCCATCATAACCACCATCAATCAGAGCCTGTTTCTTATCTGCAGGTACTTTCAATGTGTGCTTTCCAATCTGAAGTGTAACATCGTTTCCTGCTACTTTTACAACTGCATCTAGGAAGTTCATCTGTGGAGAACCGATAAATCCAGCTACGAACAGGTTACAAGGTGAGTTGTAAAGGTTCTGCGGTGTGTCTACCTGCTGAACAACTCCGTCTTTCATAACAACGATTCTTGTTCCAAGTGTCATAGCCTCTGTCTGATCGTGTGTTACATAGATGATAGTAGCGCCCAGATTTTCATGCAGTTTGGAAATCTCAATACGCATCTGAACACGCAGTTTAGCGTCCAAGTTAGAAAGTGGCTCGTCCATAAGGAATACCTTCGGGTTACGAACGATAGCACGTCCCATAGCAACACGCTGTCTCTGTCCACCGGAAAGAGCCTTTGGTTACGATCAAGCAGTTTATCAAGATCCAGAATTTTAGCTGCTTCGCGTACTTTTTTATCAATTTCGTCTTTTGGTACTTTACGAAGTTTCAGACCAAAAGCCATGTTGTCATAAACTGTCATATGTGGATAAAGAGCATAATTCTGGAATACCATTGCGATATCGCGGTCTTTTGGCTCTACATCATTCATAACTTTTCCATCAATTTCCAGTGTTCCGCCTGTGATATCTTCCAAACCAGCAATCATACGAAGTGTTGTAGATTTACCACATCCTGATGGACCAACGAAGATGATAAATTCTTTATCTTCGATTTCAAGATTAAAATCCTTTACAGCGTGAAATCCGTTTGGATATTTTTTGTCAATACCTTTTAAAGATAAACTTGCCATTTTAATAGCCTCCTTGAAAATGTTTCTCTCTGCTTCTGTATCTAAGTATAGTTGGAAGCAGGAGTTTGGACAATATCACAACTAACCAAAAAAACAATGAAATGATGTACACATTATCTATTCTGTAAAAATAGCAGGATTTATAAGCTGTGATTTACAATAGTTATAAGTATGGGATGTTTGACTTCTTATAGTAAAAAATGTACAATATGCATATAGTGAGATATCCGCGGATATTTTTGGGCGGATGTTTCGGAAGGAGGCAAAGGTATGAAGAAAAAAGTATTAGCATTACTCATGAGTACAGCTATGATTGTTGGACTTTTAGCAGGATGTGGTGCTCCGGCAGCAGAGAGCGGAAGTTCATCAGATGACACAACAAAGAAAGAGGCAGCAGAGGGGATTCCTGCAGACGAGATCAAGATTGGATTTGTTCACGTATCTGATCCAAGTGATATGGGATATACATACAACCATGATCTTGGTACAAAAGAGATGCAGGAAAAACTGGGTATCAGTGATGATCAGATTGTCAATAAGTTTAATGTACCGGAGGGCGCAGAGTGTGACACTGCTTTGAGAGAGCTTGTAGATGCAGGATGTAATATCATTTTTGCAACAAGTTTTGGATTTGAAGATTATGTAAAAGAAGTTGCAGCAGAATATCCGGATATTCAGTTCTGCCACGCTACAGGATTTCAGGCAAAGGATTCCGGCTTATCTAATATGCATAACTACTTCGCATCTATTTATGAGGCACGTTATCTGGCTGGTATCGCAGCAGGTATGAAGACAGAAAGTAATAAAATCGGATATGTTGCAGCATTCCCATTTGCAGAGGTTATCAGTGGATATACAGCTTTCTACCTGGGAGCAAAGAGTGTAAATCCAGATGTTACAATGGACATTATGTATACAAACTCATGGAATAACCCAACCGTAGAATCACAGGTTGCAAAAGCTCTGATTGAGCGAGGATGCGATGTTGTTTCCCAGCATTCAGACTCTACAGCACCGGCTACAACAGCAGAAGATAACGGTGTATGGCAGGTTGGTTACAATAATGATATGATCGAGGCTGCTCCAAAAGCATCTCTGATTTCTGCAAGAATTGACTGGGGTATCTATGTAACAGAAGCTGTTCAGGCTATGATTGACGGAAAAGAGATTCCAGTTGACTGGTGCAAGGGTCTTGGTGATGAGGCTGTATATCTGTCTCCTTTAAACAAGGACATTGCAGCAGAGGGAACACAGGAAGCAATTGACGCAGCAAAAGAGAAACTGATTTCCGGTGAGATTCATGTATTTGACGGACCTCTGAAAGGAACAAGTCCGGATGGCAAATCAATTGAGGTTAAAGATGGTGAATACTATCACGAGCAGGAAGAGGCATCTGCTCCATCATGGTGCTATATCATAGAAGGATGTAATGTGGTAGAATAATTCAGCATTACAATCTTATTATGAATAGATACAAATCCTTATGAGAATCATGAGAGAGGGTGGTTTTTGTCTGCCCTCTCTTTTGTGATTTTAAAGAGAATGAAGAAAGAGGGTGAAGTCTTGGGCGAGACAGCAAATCTTGCAATTAAAATGCACAACATTACCAAAACATTTGGAAAGGTTGTTGCGAACAAGGATGTAAATCTGGAACTTCGTGAAGGAGAGATTTTAGCGCTTTTGGGTGAAAACGGAAGTGGAAAGACAACACTTATGAATATGTTGTCAGGAATTTATTTTCCAGATTATGGAGAGATTTATGTGCATGGCAAAGAGGTGACGATTCGGTCTCCGAAAAATGCTTTTTCACTTGGCATTGGTATGATTCATCAGCATTTTAAACTAGTAGATGTGTTAACAGCAGCAGAGAATATTGTTCTTGGATTGGATGGAAAGACAACCATCAATCGAAAGGAAATCAATCAAAAGGTATCGGAGCTTGCTGAAAAATATGGATTTGATTTGGATCCGACGAAAAAAATCTACAATATGGCAGTGTCCGAAAAGCAGACGGTAGAGATTCTGAAAGTACTTTACCGAGGCGCAGATATATTGATTTTGGATGAACCGACAGCAGTTTTGACTCCACAGGAGACAGAGAAACTGTTTGGGGTACTTCGGAATATGAAAAAGGACGGAAAGTCCATTATCATCATTACGCATAAGCTGAATGAAGTTCTTGCGATTTCAGACCGAGTTGCGATTCTTAGAAAAGGGGAGCATATCGGAGATGTCAATACAGCGGAGACAGATCAGGCACAGTTGACGGAGATGATGGTTGGCAGACCAATTAGTCTGAAGATTGACCGGCCGGCTGTAGAGGAAAAGGAAGAACGACTTCAGGTGATTGGCTTGACTTGCTTAAATGGAGATGGTGTAAAAGCGCTGAATAATGTTTCTTTTACTGCTTACGGTGGAGAAATATTAGGCGTGGCAGGAATTGCAGGAAGTGGACAAAAGGAATTGTGTGAGGCAATTGCCGGCCTGCATCCATCCATCGGTGGTTCTGTATTGTATTCGGTAGAACATGAAGGAACTATGGTGAAAGAGCGGATTCTGGGCTTGAAACCAGATGAAATCTCAAAAAAGGGAATCGCTATGGCATATGTACCGGAGGACCGTCTTGGTATGGGATTGGTAGCCGGCATGGATATGACAGACAATGTGATGCTCCGAAGTTATAAAGATCGCAAAGGAATTTTTGTGGATCGGAAAACGCCAAAAGCATTGGCAGAAAAATTAATCGAAGAACTGGAGATTGTCACACCGGGAGTGAGTACACCGGTTGGAAGACTTTCCGGAGGTAATGTACAGAAAGTGCTTTTAGGACGTGAGATTGCATGTAGTCCGTCAGTGCTGATTGTAGCTTATCCGGTTCGTGGATTGGATATTAACTCTTCCTACCGTATTTATGATCTTTTGAATGAGCAGAAGAAAAAGGGTGTTGCTGTAATTTTCATCGGAGAAGATTTGGATGTGTTGATGGAGATTTCTGATCGTTTAATGGTTCTTTGCGGTGGAAAGGTGAGCGGAATCGTAGATCCGAAGGAGGTAACGAAGGAAGAAATCGGATTGATGATGATTCATGTAGATGAAGATAAAGCAGAAAGTGCTGTTGAGGAGGTGGACGTATGAGCGCACAGAAAGTAAAAGTAAAAGAACCGTTTTTGCGTATGGCAAAGCGCGATACGATGTCCAATGAAAAAGCGTGGAGTGTACGAGGAATTGCTTTTTTACTCTCTTTGGTTACAGGTGGTCTTGTGATTCTTGCGCTTGGACACAATCCAATTGCTGTTTATAAATCTATGGTAATCGGAGCGTGGGGATCTGCAACTGTTATTCGTGAGACAATTAAAATTGCGGTACCACTTCTGATTACAGCAATTGGTATTTCCTTCGCATTTAAAATGAAGTTCTGGAATATCGGTGGAGAGGGGCAGATCATAGTCGGTGCTGTTGCTGCCGGATATTTTGGATTGTTTACAGCACATATTTTGCCTAAATTTCCATTGGTAATCTGTATGCTGATTGCAGGTATGCTTGCAGGTGGTTTGTATGGACTGCTTCCGGCGTTGTGTAAGGCAAAGTGGGGAACCAATGAAACGTTGTTTACATTGATGTTAAACTACATTGCATTGGCGTTTGTAAAATATTTGATGAATGGTCCTTGGAAAGCGCCGGGAAGTAGTTTCCCAAAGATTGCAATGCTTGCTCCTGGAGCACGTCTGGCAAAAGTATTTGGCGTGCACTGGGGATGGATTTTGGCATTGGTGCTGGTTGTAGTTTCTTCGATTTATTTATCTAAAACAAAGCAGGGGTATGAGATTGCTGTTGTAGGAGAAAGTAATAATACGGCTCGATATGCAGGAATCAATGTTAGTAAGGTATTTATTAGAACCATGTTTATGTCAGGAGCGCTGTGTGGTCTGGTAGGGATGTTGCAGTTTTCCGGAGCAGATTATACCATTACAGAGGGAATTGCCGGGGGCGTTGGATTTACAGCGATTACAGTGGCATGGCTGGCAAAGATGAATCCATATGGAATGCTGGTTGTATCTGTATTTATTGCCATGCTGGAGCGTGGTGCAAATGCAATTCAGACACAGTTTAAAATTCCGGCATCTGCAGCAGATTTGTTGATTGGAATAATTTTGTTTTTCATGCTGGGATGCGAATTCTTCATTTCTTACCGGCTGATTGTACGGGGAAAGGAGGAAGATCATGCTTAGTACATTGAATAGTTTATTTATTGCAGCAGTGCTTGCGGGCACTCCATTGCTTTTGGGAGCTTTGGGAGAAATTCTGACAGAGAAGTCAGGAAACTTAAACCTTGGTGTTGAAGGTATGATGTTTATGGGAGCGATTACCGGATTGGCAGGCTCTTATTACTATGAGCAGGCAGTGCTTGCATCCGGTGGAAATCCCAATGGCGTGATATCAGCAGGAATTGCATTGATTTGCTCATTCCTTGCAGGAACATTGGGGGCGTTGATTTATGCCTTTCTGACAATTACCCTTCGAGCAAATCAGAATGTAACCGGTTTGACGCTGACAATCTTCGGTACTGGTTTTGGAAATTTCTTCGGAGAGTATATCGGTCAGAAGGCAGGCGGTTATGTAGCAGTCGGGGATGCTACAAAAGCAGCATTTACCAATCTCCATATTCCGGTACTGTCAGAGATTCCGGTGCTTGGAAAATTGTTGTTCCAATATAACTGGCTGGTTTACTTTGCGATTATCCTGGCAATTGTTATGACTTGGTTCTTTAATAAGACGCGGGTCGGATTGAATTTGCGGGCTGTAGGTGAGAGCCCGGCAACGGCGGATGCAGCCGGAATAGATATTACGAAGTACAAATATTTTGCTACAGTAATCGGCGGCGGTATTTGTGGAATCGGCGGTATGTATATGAGTATGGTGACGACAAAGGGCGTGTGGGTACATGGCTGCGTCAGTGGTTATGGCTGGCTGGCAGTTGCCCTTGTTATCTTTGCAACTTGGAGTCCGGCACGAGGAATGCTGGTTGCCCTTGTTTTTGGTGGGTTGACAATTATGCGTATGTATGTCAATATTCCGGGACTTCCGGCACAGATTTACGATATGTTGCCATATGTGGCGACTATTCTGGTGCTGATTATTACCAGTATGCGTGAGAGTAAAGAACATGCCCAGCCAAAGAGTTGCGGTACCAATTATTTCCGCGAGGAGAGATAAGTGGAAATTATTTTTCGATAAAATAGCAGTATTAAATCAGTAGAAAAGAGGAAGATATTATGGCAAATCCAATTGTTACATTTGAAATGGAAAACGGCGATATTATGAAAGCTGAATTGTATCCGGAGATTGCACCGAATACAGTGAAGAATTTTGTGTCACTTGTAAGTAAGGGATTTTATGATGGATTGATTTTTCATCGTGTGATTCGTGGCTTTATGATTCAGGGCGGATGTCCGGATGGTACAGGAATGGGCGGTCCGGGATATAATATCAAGGGTGAGTTCTCCCAGAATGGATTTGAGAATCATCTGGCACATGATCCGGGAGTGCTTTCTATGGCACGTGCAATGCATCCGGATTCTGCGGGTTCACAGTTCTTTATTATGCACGAAAAATCTCCGCATTTGGATGGCGCATATGCTGCCTTTGGTAAGATTATCGAAGGAATGGATGTGGTAAATAAGATTGCTGAGACTCCGACAAGTTGGGGAGATAAGCCGATGGAGCCACAAGTAATGAAGAAAGTGACAGTTGAGACTTTTGGAGAAACTTACGAAGAGCCGGAGAAAGCATAAGAAGGTTTATTCAAATTTCATCTAAAATGTAGAAGTTCAGCACTGCCTGTTGTGATGATAGGCGGTGCTTTTCTTTTAATGCCTTTTTGGGTGTCGGTTGACTTCCTCAAAACTATGTGGTATATTTATAACAACAAGAGAAGTATTTCGCACAAAGGAGGTCAGAAATATGGAAAAGAGAGAAAGCAAATTATCGAAAGGTATAAGACATATTTTTTCAAAGAATCCGTTATGGTATCTTGGGTGGTTAGGATGTTTAGGTCTAATCGGTTTGCTTTTTGTTCCGACGCTGATTCCATTTCTGTTATTCTTTACATTTTTTGCCTATGGCGGCATGACGCCGGATGAGTTGTTTTGGAATCAGGTGAGGTGTGCAAGTACAAAGGCGTTTTGGACAGTTTTTTTTACAGATATCGTGGGAATGTTGGGAATTATCTGTCGTGCCATGTTTTTTAGAAATATGGAATATAAAGCAGGATTTGTTGAAACAGGGCTTATAGAGATGGATCTGTTTACATGGGAGCAGAATTTTTTGTTAATTGGACTTTTTCTTTTGAATCAGACATTGATGGTGATTGTATTTTCTGTTTGTATGTTAAAATATAGAAAACAAGAGAAAAAGGCGTTGAAAGAACAAGAAGAATTAGCATAGGAGGTGGACTATGACACTTCATACGCGTTTAAAGGAATATCGTGCAAGATATAATATGAGTCAAAGCGATCTTGCGTATCTTGTTAATGTAAGAAGAGAAACGATTGGTAATTTGGAAAATGGAAAGTACAACCCGTCTCTCAAACTCGCAATGGACATTGCGAAAATCTTTGAAACAACAGTGGAAGACTTATTTCAGTTTACAGATGCGGATGGCGAGTAGGTTACACAAAAATGCTTTTTCTGAAACTCTCATATATATAAAAGCAGGGCAGTTTGCATGGAGTTGCAAGCTGTCCTGCTTTGGTTCTAGGATATTAAAAGTAATGATATCGATTCCGATTTTTTAATATAAAGATTCCGGAAATGATACAGGCACAGATTTCTGCAACGGTAATTGCGAGCCAGATTCCATCAAGGCCAAAAATGATTGGCAGGAGCAATACGGATGCCATCTGGAATACGAGGGTTCGTAAAAAAGATATTGCAGCTGAGATAACTCCATTGTTTAACGCTGTAAAAAATGCAGATGCAAAGATATTCAAGCCTGTTAGGATGAAGGCGAAGGAGAATACCTTAAAGGCATGTCGGGTTAATGCAAATAAATCAGCATCATAGCCGACGAAAATATTTGCAAGCGGTCCGGCAAGAATTTGTGCCAAGAGCATCATGAAACAACCGGAAATACTCATAATGAGCAAGCCTTTCTTCAGCATGTTTTTTAATTCCTTATGGTTGCCGGCTCCATAGTTATAGCTGACGATTGGAGAGGTTCCGATGGTATATCCGATAAACATAGAATTGAAAACAAACTGCATGTACATCAGTACGCCATAGGCAGCGACTCCATTTTCGCCAGCAAAACGAAGCAACTGAAAATTATAGAGCATACTAACTAAAGAAGTCGAGATGTTCGTCATCAATTCGGAAGAACCATTGCCACAGGCCTTAAAAATAGCTTTGGCTTCCATTTTTGTCTTTACAAGGCGCAGAAGACTGGTGTTTGGACGAAGAAAATAAAACAGTCCGAACAGACCGCCAACGCATTCGCTCAGAGCAGTTGCCATTGCGGCGCCTGCCACACCCCACTTAAATACGCCGATAAAGAGAGCGTCCAGACACATGTTTGTAACACCGGCAAGTACAATTGCTGTCAGACCGAGTTTTGGTTTTTGGGCAACAACAAAGAAACTCTGGAACACGTTTTGCAAGATGAAAGTTGTATTAAAAATAAGGGCAATTCTTCCGTAGGTTACACAGTAGCCAAGCATGTCATCTGTAGCTCCAAGCCAGATGGAAATGGGGCGAATCAAAATGGTTCCGATGACGGCAAGGGTCAGACCACAGATGACGGCGAGTTTAACCATCATAGTGAAATAACGGTTGGCAAGCTCCGCTTTTCCTTCGCCAAGTGTCTTGGCAGCCAGCGCGCTGCCGCCGGTTCCAATCATAAAACCAATGCCTCCAATCATCATAATAAACGGCATGACTAGATTAACAG
>Scooby_p1__coassemble_1132_pt1 | contig 11385 bp, 8 predicted proteins | sample Scooby_p1__metabat2_high_PE_031 | metagenome-assembled genome bin Scooby_p1 | reverse complement strand
TCACAAGTCAGAACACTCTTTGTATAGGAAAGAATTGCCTTTGGATTATTTGCAAAGATAATCTCTACTTCAGCGCCTGCGTCCTGAATCAGCTGTTTATAATATTCTACATAATCAACACCTGTAAATACATGTTTTTCATAACCAAACAGTTCTCTGTATTTTTCTTCTGTTAATACATCAGACCAAGGATTGACCCCTTTTTCGTCCATCAGATCCAAATCAATCAGATGGTTTCCTACTTCGTCAGAAGGATAACTAAGCATCAGGACAATTTTTTTACATCCTTTAGCAATTCCCTTCAAGCAGATTGAAAAACGGTTTCGGCTTAAAATTGGGAAAAGAATACCCACAGTATCATTACCGAACTTTTCATGTACGTCCTGTGCGATGTTGTCAATATGTGCATAATTTCCCTGTGCTCTGGCTACAACTGCTTCTGTAATTGCAATTACGTCTCTATCATGGATTTCAAAATGTTCACTTTCCGCTGCTTTTAACACGCAGTCAACTACGATCTCAGCCAGATTATCTCCCTCGCGGATGATCGGTGCTCGAACACCACGAGATATAGTTCCTACCATACGGTCTGTATGACTCATTTATTTGTACCTCCTGTACTGCTTTATCACTGTAAGAGAAGTTCTCACTACTATATTCTACGGCGAAAGTACAAAAGATGCAAGAAAAATGTGAGAATCTAAGCAGTAATTTGAATCATCCATCGCCAATTATATAAAAAGAACTGTCCGGCAGTTGCAAGTAATAAGTAAGATACAGCTTCAAATGTTCCACAGCCTTGGTTTCTACGAGCATATTTTAGATGAATAAGTTGGGAAAATCCTTTCCAGATGCCCCAGCCAATCATTGCTCCTAAGGTGTTCATGATCAGATCATCAATATCTGTTGCGCGACGATTTAACAGTTGACACAGTTCAATTCCGATAGAAAAGAAAAATCCTGTTATTGTAGTGCGAAGCAGATTGTCATATTCTTTCCAGATTAACGGAAGGAGGAAGCCAAGTGGCATAAACATAACGATATTTAAAAACATACCGATAGTGAATCCATCTCGAAATGGAATCAGATTGATTTCTTGTGACCAATACATACCCGGATACATACCCAGTTCCCAGATTGTTCCGATTCCGGTTGTTTCAAAAATAAGATAAATATAATATAGGAAGATAAATACCCAGAAAAGATGAGGGATGGTTGTTTTTTGGTGAAAACCAAAATGTTGTATCAATAGATAGAGAATACAAGGCAAAAATACGCAGGAAACTGGATATAAAATAAAAATAAGGTTTGACATGAAACAGAAACTCCTTTCAATCACGTGGTTTATAAATTATATAAAAATTATTTTGACAGATGAAAGTGAAGAAAAGGACAAAAAGATTCTTAATATTTCCTGAACTTCTTAACAGAGTGCTTTGACAAAGGATTTTCAGAGTAGTAAGATGGTATCCGATATGGAAAGAGAGAGGTAGAGGTACGATGAAAGAAAAACTAAAAAAATTATTTGCTTATTACAGACCTTATAAGGCGATGTTTTACAGTGATATGTTTTTTGCGATATTGGGAGCAGCTGTTACATTGATCATACCGCTGATTGTCCGCTATATTACGAATGAAGTGGTTTATTTTGGCGTAGAGGAAGCAAAGGAGAGTGTGTTTCTGTTAGGAGCGCTGATGATTGGTCTTGTGTTTCTGGAAGTATTCTGCAATTTTTATATAGCATATTTTGGACATATTATGGGAGCCAAAATGGAAGCCGATATGCGAAGAGATATTTTTGGGCATTATCAGAAGTTGACTTTTGCATTTTATGATAATCAAAAGGTAGGACATTTGTTATCACGCATTACAAGTGATTTGTTTGATATTAGTGAGCTTTTGCATCATGGACCGGAAAATCTTGTGATTTCTATTATTAAAATTATTGGTTCATTTGCGATTCTTTTGACAGTCAATGTAAAATTAGCATTGATTGCTTTTTCGTTTATACCGGTTATGGCAGTATATGCTTTTTATTATAATGGGAAAATGAAGAAAGCATTCAAACGAAATAGGGAAAAAATTGCTGATATTAACAGTCAGATTGAAGATAGCTTATCTGGAATCCGCGTTGTAAAATCATTTGCAAATGAAAATGTGGAGATGAAAAAGTTTCAAAAAGGAAATGAAAATTTTGTTTCTGCAAAGAAAACCAGTTATAAATATATGGGGATCTATAATTCGGGACTGGGGGCAATGAGTACACTGATTACGGTTGTAGTTCTGCTTTTTGGGGTAGGCATGATGCTGAAAGGGACGGTTCTTGTAACGGATTTGATTACATTTCTTCTTTATATTAATAATTTTACTGAACCTGTGAAGAAACTGGTTACGTTTACTGAGCAGTTTCAGAATGGATATTCCGGATTTGAGCGTTTTTTGGAAATTTTGTCAATTGCGCCAGATATTGCTGATAAACCAGATGCAAAAGCGTTGGAGCATGTAGAAGGAGAAATTGAGTTTAAAGATGTTTCTTTTCAATATGAAGAAGACGAAGAACCGGTTTTGAATCATATAAATCTGACGGTTGCGGCAGGCGATTATGTGGCGCTGGTTGGGCCGTCTGGGGTAGGAAAAACAACTTTATGTAGTCTGATTCCAAGATTTTATGAAGTTTCAGATGGAGCAATTTATTTGGATGGAACGGATATTCGTGAGATTCAGCTGGATGCGCTGCGAAATCAGATTGGAATTGTGCAGCAGGATGTGTATTTATTTGCAGGAAGTATTTTGGACAATATCCGCTATGGAAAGCCGGATGCAACGGATGAGGAAGTCGTGCGCGCAGCTAAGAATGCAAATGCACATGAATTTATTATGAGTTTTCCGGAGGGATATCATACGGATATCGGACAAAGAGGTGTCAAATTGTCAGGAGGACAAAAGCAGAGACTATCAATAGCGAGAGTATTTTTAAAGAATCCGCCGATTTTGATTTTTGATGAGGCAACTTCGGCACTGGATAATGAGAGTGAACAGATTGTACAGCAGTCAATGGAGCGTTTGGCAAAAGAACGGACAACCTTTGTTATTGCGCATCGCTTGTCTACGATTCGAAATGCACAGAGAATCCTGGTATTGACAGAAGATGGAATTGCAGAAGAGGGGACTCATGCAGAATTATTGAAAAAACAGGGGATTTATGCCGGCTTATATGAAATGCAGTTTCAGTAATTTTTTAAGTATTTTTTCCTTTTTTCACAGGTTGTCAGATTTGTGAAGGGTATGTTATACTCAATAACGTATATCGATTGGAAATTTTAGAGTGAAAGAGATGGAGTTTATTTCATGGAAGATATTACTTTTAAAAGACCTGAATTGGAAGATCAAGAGATCATTACTTCATATTTTGAGAAGGCTCCGAGCCGAAGCTGTGAGCGTACCTTTGCGAATGTTTATTTATGGTCCAGACAATACCATGTGAAATATGCGATTGTAGAGGATGCACTTGTTTTTATGGATGATGAGTTTGGACTGGCTTACGCTTATCCGGCGGGAGAACCAGAGGCAGTGAAACGAGCGTTGGATTGGCTGATGGAATATAGCAGTCAAAAGGGGCATCCGTTTCAGCTGTACAATGTAACAGAGGAGAATTTTGAGCAGTTGGAATCTTTTTATCCTGGACGTTTTCAAGTGGAATATGACAGGGATGAAGCTGATTATGTATATGAGAGAGAGAAACTTGCAACTCTGGCAGGAAAGAAGCTGCATGGAAAACGTAATCATATCAATAAGTTTAAGTCATTATATGAAGATTGGACGTACGAAAGCCTCAATGATGAGAATGTAGAAGATTGCTTTCAGATGGCATTAAAATGGCGTAATCAAAATGGTTGTGATGAGGATCATGAGAAGAATGCGGAAATGTGTGTTACCTTAAATTCCCTGCGATTATATAAAGAACTGGGGATGGTAGGCGGGATCATCCGGGTGGCAGGAAAGATTGTTGCATTTTGTATTGGTGAGCCGGTTAGTGAGGATACGTTTGTTGTACATATCGAAAAAGCGTTTCCTGATATTGAGGGAGCATATCCGATGATTAATCAACAGTTTGTATTGCATGAATGTATGGAGTACCAATATGTGAATCGAGAAGAGGATACCGGAGCAGAGGGGCTGCGTAAGGCAAAATTATCATATCGTCCGGTATTTCTTGTAGAAAAAGGTGTGGTAACTGAAAAATAGTTTATAGAGAACTGTTGTGATAGCTCATGTGAAAAGAAAGGCGGAGGGATAATGATTTCAAAGAAAATGGAAAATATGGTAGCAAATAGTTCAGCAATCCGTGCAATGTTCGAAGAGGGCAATCGTTTGGCAAAGTTATACGGGCAGGAGAATGTATTCGATTTTAGTCTGGGAAATCCAAATGTTCCGGCACCGGAAGCTGTAAAGAAGGCTATAATGGAAGTTTTGGCGGAAGAAGATCCAGTGGTACTGCATGGCTATACAAATAGTAATGCGGGATATGAGGATGTGAGACGAGCCGTGGCAGAATCTCTGAATGAACGCTTTGGAACAAAGTTCCATTTTGAAAATATTACAATGACTGTAGGAGCGGCGGGTGGATTAAATGTAATTTTGAAAGCACTTTTGAATCCGGGAGATGAAGTGATTGCATTTGCACCGTATTTTGGAGAATATCGAAGCTATACGAATAATTATGACGGGGTATTGGTTGAAATTTCTCCGAATACGGTGGATTTTCAGCCAAAGTTAGATGAATTTGAAGCCAAAATCACAGAAAAAACAAAGGTGGTTATTGTAAATACACCAAACAACCCGACCGGAGTCGTGTATTCAGAAGAAACGATACAAAAAATGGCTGCGATCATGGAGGCGAAGCAAAAAGAATATGGAACCGAGATTTATCTGGTGTCAGATGAGCCATATCGGGAACTAGCTTACGATGGAGTTGAGGTTCCATATTTAACAAAGTATTATGACAATACAATTGTAGGTTATTCCTATAGTAAGTCATTGTCTCTTCCGGGAGAGCGAATTGGATATCTTGTCATTCCAGATGAGGCGGCGGACAGTGAAAAGCTCATCAATGCTGCGAATGTTGCAACTCGAATTTTAGGATTTGTGAATGCTCCGACACTGCAGCAGAAGGTGGTCAAGGCATGTTTGAATGAGAAGACAGATATTTCCTATTATGATAGAAATAGAGAGACCTTATATCAAGGATTAAAGGAACTGGGGTTTGAATGTATCAAGCCGGAAGGAGCATTTTATTTATTTTTGAAGTCTCCGATTGAAGATGAAAAAGCATTTTGTGCTGCTGCAAAGAAATATAATATTTTAATCGTACCGGGAAGTTCTTTTGCTTGTCCGGGATATGTCAGATTGGCATATTGTGTATCTTATGAGACGATTGTCAATTCTCTTCCTAAATTTGCAGAGCTGGCAGAAGAATATAAAGATATCAGGGATCAGAATGTCTGAAAATGCCTGTGCTTGCATAATAGTGGATGGTGATTTTTGATCTCAATATCATATAAAATAATAGAAAGGAAGAGACGGACATGGAATTGAATCCAAAATTAAAAGAACATATTCGAATGGTCGAGCCATATGTACCGGGAGAACAGCCACAGGAAAAGGTTATAAAATTAAATACCAATGAGAATCCATATCCACCGGCACCCAGCGTGGAACAAGCGCTCCGTGAAATGGATACAGATCGATTTCGGCTTTATCCAGATCCAGCAGCAGAATTATTAGTAAAGGCGCTTGCAAAAGAACACGGTGTCAGTGAAGAACAGATATTTGTTGGTGTTGGTTCTGACGATGTCCTTTCTATGTGTTTTTTAACATTTTTTAATTCAGAACAACCAATTTTATTTCCGGACATTACGTATTCTTTTTATAAAGTATGGGCAGAGTTATATCGCATCCCCTATGCGTGTCCAAAATTGGATCAGGATTTTCGTCTTGTAAAGGAAGATTATTATCAGGAAAATGGTGGAATTATTTTTCCGAATCCGAATGCTCCTACGGCGGTTTATGAAGAATTAGACTTTGTAGAAGATATTCTTCGTCATAATTCGGATGTTATTGTGATTGTGGATGAAGCATATATTGATTTTGCAGGAGAATCTGCGTCAAGACTGATTGAAAAATATGACAATCTGATTGTTGTCCAGACTTTTTCAAAGTCACGTTCTATGGCCGGTATGCGGATTGGATATGCAATTAGTAATCCGGTTCTGATACGATATCTAAATGATGTAAAATATTCTTTCAATTCATATACGATGAATCAGACTTCACTTGTATGTGGCGTGGAAGCAGTAAAGGATCAGGCATATTTTAAGGAAATAACTTCTAAAATCATAGAAACGAGAGAGTGGGCAAAATCAGAGTTGACGAAGTTGGGATTTGAGTTTCCGGACTCAAAAGCAAACTTTATTTTTGCTAGACATCCTAAACATGATGCAAATGAATTGTTTGAAGCTTTGAAAAGAGAACATATTTATGTGAGACACTGGAAGAGTGAAAGAATCGCTGATTATCTTAGGATTACCATTGGCACAAAAGAAGAGATGGAAGCATTGTTTGCTTTTTTTAGAGCATATATGAATCAATAAAAGGAGAGAATAAAAGTATATGAGTGAAGCGTTAATTAGTTTTTTTGCAGAACATTTAGGCGGTAAAGTAGGAGCGGAATTGATCGTGTTTATCATTTCGATGTTTCCTATATTGGAATTGCGAGGTGGACTTTTGGCAGCAGGACCGGCCTGGTTTGATTTACCTCAGTTTCAGGCTACAATTATTTGTATAATTGGGAATCTGCTCCCAATTCCGTTTATTTTGCTTTTGATCACAAAAATTTTTGACTGGATGAAAAGCACAAGAAAGTTAAAACCTATTGTTGAGAAACTTGAGAAAAAGGCATACAGTAAAAGTGCTAATATAGAGAAATATGAGTTTTGGGGACTGGTATTATTTGTAGGTATTCCTCTTCCGGGAACCGGAGCATGGACGGGATCTTTGATTGCAGCGTTATTGGGAATTCGTTTTCGTAAGGCATTTCCGGCGGTTGTGATTGGTGTATTTATGGCAGCAATTTTAATGAATTTGTTGTCCTATGGAGTGCTCGGAGCAATTCTTTAAAATAGAGACACTTTCGTTGACACTCTTTCCAAAAGTTCTTATAATAAAAGTAGTGCATTAGAAAAGGCACAGAGTATCATGACGGAAAGGATAATAGATATGATAGCAAAGAATGATGAGAAAAAAAGAAATATGTTATGGAGAACAGCTATTTCTGTATCCTCTGTCTTAATTATAATTATTGCAGCTTTTTTCTTTATAAAACTGTTCACAGCTAATCCGATGGAAGGTACATGGAGCAGTGAGGAAAAGAATCTGGTAATGAAGATCCAAGGAAACGGTACGGCGGTTATGAAATGGCCGGATGAGTTTGACGGGGAAGAGATTGCGGTGAGTATGAACTATGATCTGGATAAAGAAGCAAAGATCTTTATACTGCATCGAGATGACGAAGCTATAAAAGAAGTTGTAAAGAAAGCGAAGGGTGCGGTGACGACAGATCGACTGAATACAGCAATTTCTTCTTTGAAAGGCAGCTATGATTATAATATTGAGCAGAATCAGCTGACATTGACAGAACGTGAATATGGGGAACAGATGGTGTTTGAAAAGCAATAAAATGGAACAGGGAAATATCCCTGTTTCTTTTTACTAATAAATTATACATATTATTTATAAAATAGGAAAAGAGGGTATGTGATGTTAAGACATAAGACAAGAGAAGTTCGAATCGGAAATGTTGTGATCGGCGGTGAGCATCCAATTGCTGTTCAGTCTATGACAAATACAAGGACAGAAGATGTAGAGGCAACGGTTGCCCAGATTCTACGCTTGGAAGCGGCGGGCTGTGAGATTGTACGCTGTACTGTGCCTACACAAGAGGCTGCGGATGCTTTAAGAGAGATTAAGAAACAGATTCATATTCCTTTGGTTGCAGATATTCATTTTGATTATAAGATGGCAATTGCGGCGATAGAAAATGGAGCAGATAAGATACGTATCAATCCGGGAAATATTGGCTCAGAGGAACGTGTCAGAGCAGTTGTAGAAAAGGCAAAAGAATATAATGTTCCAATTCGAATCGGTGTTAATAGTGGATCCTTGGAAAAAGATTTACTAGAGAAATACGGTGGAGTCACTGCAGAAGGAATTGTAGAAAGTGCGTTGGATAAGGTGCATGTGATTGAACGTATGGGATATGAGAATCTGGTAGTCAGTATCAAATCTTCGGATGTAATGATGTGTGTAAAGGCGCATGAATTGCTTGCACCGCAGTGTCCGTATCCGCTGCATGTAGGGATTACGGAGGCAGGAACCTTGTATTCTGGTAATATCAAGTCTTCTGTAGGACTTGGAATTATATTAAATGCAGGAATCGGGAATACCATTCGTGTTTCTTTAACAGGAGATCCGGTGGAAGAAATCCGCAGTGCAAAATTGATTTTGAAAACATTAGGACTTCGTAAAGGCGGGATTGAAGTAGTTTCCTGTCCGACTTGTGGAAGAACGAAGATTAATTTGATTGAACTTGCCAATCGGGTAGAATTGATGGTTCAGGAATTTCCGTTGGATATTAAAGTTGCGGTAATGGGATGTGTAGTAAATGGACCGGGAGAGGCAAGAGAGGCGGATATTGGTATCGCAGGAGGTATCGGAGAAGGGCTGTTGATTAAAAAAGGTGAGATTATCCGAAAGGTAAAAGAAGAAGACCTCTTAGAAACCCTTCGGCAGGAGTTGATAAATTGGGAGAAGTAGAAACATTAAAAGTATTTTTTGAAGTATTTCCTACGTTAAAGGTAGATGAAGAACTGCAGATGTTGTTCAATGACGTAGGTGTAAAGAAGATTACGACCAATTCAGAGCGAGATTATATCCATGTTCATATATTCAGCAGACATGTGATTCAAAAGCGGCATATTCGTGCAATGGAATTTCGGATTAAGGAGCAGTTGTTTAGTACGGCAAATGTCAATGTCAGTATTATAGAGCGGTATGCACTTTCTGAACAGTATACGGCAGAAGCTTTGATGACAGAGTATCGGAACAGTATCGTGCTGGAATTAAAAGAAAAGAGTGTTCTTGCCGGAAATATGTTTCAGCAGGCAGAGATTACTTTTCAAGATCAAGTGATGTGTCTGGAGTTGACGGACACCATTGTTTCAGAAGGAAAGAAAGAAGAAATTCTTCATCTATTAGAAGAGGTATATCGGGAGCGATTTGGAATCCCAGTAGAAATACGTGTTGAATATAAGGAAAAAGAAGAGAGTAAGACCAGAGAATACGATGAACAGAGAGTGCAGCGAGAGATTGATGCAATCTTTGCCCGGAATAAAAAAGCTCATGGAGAAGAATCTCTGCAGCCGGAAGAGTCTCAAGTAGGAGAGGAACAGAAACAAGGCTCATCAGAAACAAAGCAGAAAGAAAAGAGTCTTACATTGGGTGGAAAATCGAAGGAGAGTGGAAATGGAAAGAAAGGGTTCAAGAAAGAATTCAAGAGAGACTTTGTCCGTCCATTGAAACAGGGAGATGATCCGAGTCTGATTTACGGAAGAAACTTTGAGGATGAACCAATCCGCTTAGATCAGGTTGTGACAGAGATGGGTGAGATTACCATTCACGGAAAGATTATCAGCTTTGAAACAAGAGAAATCCGAAATGAGAAAACCATTGTAATGTTTGCTGTCAGTGATTTTACAGATACCATTATGGTAAAAATGTTTACGCGGAATGATCAGCTGGCTGAACTGTTGGGAGATTTGAAAAAAGGAGCATACGTTAAGATCAAAGGGGTTACAACGATTGATAAATATGATGGAGAACTGACCATAGGTTCTGTGACAGGAATTAAGAAAATCGGAGATTTTACTGAGAAAAGAGAAGATTTAAGTCCTTTGAAAAGGGTAGAACTGCATTGTCACACGAAGATGAGTGATATGGATGGGGTATCAGAGGTACAGGATATTGTGCGCCGCGCCCATGATTGGGGAATGCCGGCAATAGCAATTACAGATCATGGTGCAACGCAGGCATTCCCGGATGCAAATCATTATATAGAACGGTTAGATAAGGACGACCCGTTTAAGGTAATCTATGGTGTAGAAGGATATGTGGTGGATGACTTAACGGAAATTGCCGTTGGAGCAGGCGAGGAAAGTCTGGATGATACTTATGTAGTTTTTGATTTGGAGACTACCGGATTCAGTGCAATCAAAGATAAGATTATTGAAATCGGAGCGGTCAAAGTTGTGAATGGGGAAATTGTAGATTCGTATAGTACCTTTGTCAATCCGGAACGTCCGATTCCATTTGAGATTACGCAGTTGACCAGTATTACTGATGAGATGGTAATGGACTATCCAAATATTGAAGCGATTCTTCCGCAGTTTCTGGACTTTATCGGAGACGCAGTGCTTGTCGCTCACAATGCCGGATTTGATGTGGGATTTATTGAACAAAATTGTCGGTATCAAGATATCGAGCCTCATTTTGTATATTTGGATACGGTGGCTTTGGCAAGAGTGTTGCTGCCGACCCTTTCAAAATACAAATTGAACATCGTAGCGAAAGCACTAGGAATTTCTCTGGAGAATCATCATCGTGCGGTAGACGATGCGGGAGCGACTGCTGAGATTTTTGTGAAATTTGTAGAGATGTTGAAAGACCAGAACATCACTACATTAAAAGGGATGAATCAGTTTGGAGACATGAACCCAAATGCAATTCGGAAACTGCCGACGTATCATATTATTATATTGGCAAAAAATAATATCGGAAGGTATAATCTGTACCAGCTTGTTTCTGAATCAAATCTGGTATATTTTGCAAGGAGACCGAGAATCCCCAAGAGTTTGTTGAATAAACACAGGGAAGGTCTGATTATCGGAAGTGCCTGTGAGGCGGGGGAATTGTATCAGGCAATTTTGAATCATAAGTCGCCGCAGGTGATTGCAAAACTGGCAGATTTTTATGATTATTATGAAATACAACCACTTGGAAACAACCAGTTTATGCTGGAGAGCGACAAGATTTCTGAGATAAATACAGAAGAAGATTTAAAAAATATCAATCGAAAGATCATTGAGTTAGGCGAAAAATTTAAAAAGCCGGTTGTTGCTACCTGTGATGTACATTTCTTAGATCCGGGAGATGAGGTGTATCGTCGGATTATCATGGCAGGTAAGGGATTCAGCGATGCAGATAATCAAGCACCGCTTTATTTGCGTACAACGGAGGAGATGTTGGCAGAGTTTGAATATCTTGGTTCTGCAA
>Scooby_p1__coassemble_615_pt1 | contig 18115 bp, 14 predicted proteins | sample Scooby_p1__metabat2_high_PE_031 | metagenome-assembled genome bin Scooby_p1 | reverse complement strand
CGCTTTCAGATATTCCGCTTTTTTCGACTCGTCCTTCAGACTTCGCACCCGTTCTTCCTGACGTTCCACCATACAACGGATGCAGGCCGCACTTACTCTCATTTTATAATCACCTTCCGGAAATTCTTCTTTCCTCTCTTGAGAACGATTCCATCTCCTGTAAATTTCTCTTTTTCAAATGATGCATAAATATCTGTAACCTTTTCTCCATCTACAGAAGCTCCACCTTGCTGTACCGCACGTCTTGCCTCAGACTTAGACGGCACAAGACCACTCTTCGCAAGAAGTGTCAGAATATCAATTGCACCCTCTGTAAAATCTTCCTCTGTCAGTTCTGTTGTCGGCATATCCGCAGCATTTCCCTGACTAAACAGTGCACGTGCACTCTCCTGTGCTTTCTTCGCCTCTTCTTCTCCATGAACCAGACTTGTCAGCTCATACGCCAGAATCTCTTTTGCCTGATTCAGCTGTGCGCCTTCCCATGTGTCCATCTTGTCAATCTCTTCAATCGGAAGGAATGTCAGCATACGGATACATTTCAAAACATCCGCATCTCCGACATTTCTCCAGTACTGATAGAAATCAAACGGAGATGTCTTATTTGGATCCAGCCAAACTGCGCCTGACTGTGTTTTTCCCATCTTCTTGCCTTCTGAATTGAGCAGCAGCGTAATTGTCATTGCACTCGCATCTTTTCCTAATTTACGACGAATCAGCTCTGTACCTGCCAGCATATTGCTCCACTGGTCATCCCCGCCGAACTGCAGGTTACAGCCGTATTTCTGATATAATGCATAGAAATCATAAGCCTGCATGATCATGTAGTTGAACTCAAGGAAACTCAGTCCTTTTTCCATTCTCTGTTTGTAACATTCTGCTGTCAGCATACGGTTTACACTGAAATGTGCTCCCACTTCACGCAGCACCTCGATATAATTCAAATCCATCAGCCAGTCCGCATTATTTACCATCAGTGCCTTGCCTTCTGAGAAATCAATAAACTTGCTCATCTGCTCTTTGAAACAGTCGCAGTTGTGCTGGATTGTCTCCGGTGTCATCATCTGACGCATATCACTTCTTCCGGATGGGTCACCGATCATTCCGGTACCGCCGCCAATCAAGGCAATCGGCTTATTTCCTGCCATCTGCAGACGTTTCATCAGGCAGAGTGCCATAAAATGTCCCACATGAAGGCTGTCTGCCGTTGGGTCAAATCCAATGTAAAATGTTGCCTTTCCATTGTTGATCAGATCTTTGATCAAGTCTTCGTCTGTGACCTGTGCGATCAAGCCACGTGCCTGTAATTCTTCATAAAGTGTCATGATGTTGTTCTCCTTTTCCAATTTCATTTTTGTTCTCAGTGAGGGAACAAGCGATTATGCCAGCACAAGTGACTTTGGCTCATTGTCAACAAAAAAACTCGCCCTCACATCATGTAAGGACGAGTTCTATACCCGCGGTACCACCTTAATTTACAACAGATTCACACCTGCTGCCTCAGTAACAACTTATGTTCCTTCTCTCTTCTCAACGAAAAGCGTTCTAACATGCATTGCCATAGCATCTTAACGTCTGCCGGTCCGTCACAGCCTACTTGTAGTTCTTCTATTTATAAACCCGTTCGGTGTGCAGCTCTGAGATGTATTCACACTAAACAGTATCATGCGCCTCTCATCTGCCGGCTGCTTTCTGTTTTCACTGTAAACTGCTACTTGTTCTCTTCTTCGCCTTTGTCTATCTGTTGCCTATACTAACTCATTTTTCATCCCTTTGTCAAGGTCTGTTTACAACGTAATTGGAATTTCTGTAATGATTGACAATTCCTCCTGACTGCTGTTATTTTTATCAACCACACGAATCGTATAATTTCTTGAACCGGAATACTCCAGCGTATATTCTCTCATTTGACTTCCATCTTCCCGTTCTTCTGTCTTACCGTTCCATTTTTCTACCAAATTTCCATTTTGATCAATTACTTGAATCTCCGGATTCTGCTCTACCCATTCCTGCGGAATTACAAAATCAACATGTAGATTACTTGGAGTCTGTACAATCTTCTCTACTGCAAATCCTTGGTCTTCCGCCTGTACATCAAACACTTGATTTTTGCTTTCATCTTTTGCCACTTCAAAGCTCAAATTCCACTCGCCTGCAACCGCCTTTGGAGCTTTGGATGTATCTCCGTAATTCGCACTTTCTACCATATCAACATCCAATTCTACAAGGAACTTTTCTGCAAATGATTTCTCTGGTAGGAATGATTTATCAATATGAATCACTCCCACATAAGTCCCGTCCCCTATATCTCTTATATTCATATTTGCACCAACATAGGTTCCGTCGATTTTTATAACCTCCGGCCCCATCCCTTCTGTTGTTTCATAAGCTCTTCCCAATCGAATTCCATCCGCAGTTCCAAGAATGCCTTCCTCATCCTGTACGCCCAATGCAAAATATAGATCATATCCGTCACAGTATGCATCTGTCACTTCCAATTTTATTCCCTGATCAACCGCTGTCATTTGCTCGGTTTGAATCTGCTGTGCATTTTCTTTGATATTCTGATATGCCGTTGTATCTTTATATCCATAAGGTTCTGCATCTCTTGCCTTTACCATTTCATCGAAAATATTTCCAATCAACGGCAGATCCTTTGCCAATGTCGGATTGCTTACCAATACCACACTTCCTGCTGCCACTACACAGACTGCTGCCGCTGCCACTTTCGCCCACGCCGAAAACCGTCTCTTTGCCGCTGGTTTCATTTCCACAACACCTTGATATATCTGGCGGTACGCATCCTGCATCTTGTCTTCTACATCAGCCGGAATTTCTACCTGCTCTTGAAGATTCTTTTTCATCTTTTCTTCCATCTCAATATCCTCTATTCTAGTCCGTCTCTCTGTCATCTGATATCCCTCGCTTTCCATTTGATCTATCACTGCCGTTACCTCTTATATTTCACTGGCTCGGCAATCCATCTCCCCATATTCTTTCATGTACACTTTCTTAAAAATCCCGCGCCCTCTTGCCAGTCTTGTCTTAATTGTATTTTCATTTGTCTTTAAAATGCTGCTGATTTCCCTAATGCTAAATTCCTCTACATAATACAATAACAACACAACTCGATACCGTTCTTCTAATTGCTCCAGCATTCTCAAAAAATCTTCATTGATTGTATCTGTTTTTCCTGCTGCATCCTGCACACCCTGCCGTTTCCCACTTGCAAAATACTCTTCCATAGGAACCACTTTTTTACGTTCTGCCAAAATGCGGTTGCAGTGATTGATCAGTATCCTCGTCATCCATGTTTGAAAATATTTCGGTTCTCTCAAACTCTGCAAATTCTCATAACAACTTAAAACCGTATCCTGCATCGCATCTGCCGCATCCGCATCATTTTTAAGAATACCGACAGCCACTTTATACATTGTCTGCTTCTGTCCTTCCATCAACGTGATAAACGCCTCTTTATCTCCACGCTGCGCCTTTCTCACCAACTGACTCATCGGCATACCTCCTCTCCGAATCATATCCGTATGTACGAACTTTAACTTTCTTTATTTCCATTCTCTTCAACCGATTGATACTTATTAGATAAAAAAATCTGCTCAAAAGTTTCAAATTTAAAAATTTTTTGAAGAACGACACATTTATTTCCTCGAGAAGAGAAAACTGTTTCAAAAGATTCTTTGTCACAACTATATTCTCCAAGGATTGGATCTGCAATGATTACAGAAGTATCGTTATATCCAATGAGAACTGCCCCGTGATCATTTTCTGCCCATTCCATAAAATCCCCTTCTTCCGTATACCAGCCATGAATTTCAGAACGTGGAGCCATCCCGATTGTAACCCAGACAAGAACCGGAGTCTCATGACCCAAAAAATCATATACTGTTTGTAGTGAAACATTATTCATTGCAGTTGCATAAACGTTACTGCCAAATTGATTTAAAAAACGATTTGCTGCAGTAACAATCGCAGTCGTTCCACAAACATAACCAGTTCCACCTGGATTTCCAACAAAATTGCTTTCCATATCCGGTCCATACAACAAACCATCCGAACCGTAATACAAATCTGCTGAAACAGTAGGTAAGTATTGATAAGCCATTGTCTCTTTATCAACGCTAAAACCATAATACTTTAATAACATTGTTAACGCTGTAATTTCGCACCCGGTAGGCAACTCCGGCATTTGCAAGAGAACGGGGAATCCTGTTATGTTATGTCCGCTCCGTTCAGCATCTGCTCGCTTTTCCACTGTTTTTGATACACTAGAATCATCATCTATCAATTGGATATCGGATTCTTCCTTTGTCTCCAAACCAGAATCCATATAGCCGGCGTCGCTCCTGGCTGCAAGCAAAAATACTCCCACTACCAATACTAAAAATACAGACATCATCTTTTTCATGCATGCCACCTCCTTATAAACATTAGATGTGACAATCGCAAAAAAAGTTTCCTATAAAGCAAAAAAAATCGAGAAACCTTATTTCTAAGATTTCTCGACTTATTTCCTTGATGCGGAAGAAGAGACTTGAACTCTCACAGGATTAACTCCCACTAGAACCTGAATCTAGCGCGTCTGCCATTCCGCCACTTCCGCTCGACAAGTGATATAATACCACAGGTCACCGGGAAATGTAAAGAACTTTTTTTATTTTTTTCAAAAAACTTCGCTAAAACTTTTCATCAACTTTTTTTGATAAAGGTCGTTCCGCATTTCGGACATCTTACTTCTATCTTCCCCTTCCCTCTGGGAATCCGAATCTTCTGTTTACACCCTGGACACTGATAGATATGATAATCTTTTCTCTGCTTCAGCATCTCTTTCTGCCGCTGAAAAAAAGACCGAATCTTATATGTCTTTGCTAGAAATGCCTGATTCTCTGCATAACGCTTTGTTACATTTCTGGAAAACAGTCGAAAATAACAGATTAAAATAACCAGCCATCCTAACAGATTGCATATACTGCTTGCAAGCGGACTATCAAACAGCGCAGCACCAAACACCGCAATAAGCCCAACGACTAATAGAAATTTAGATAAAGTATCTACTCCATAACGTCCTTGCATAAATCTAACCAGTCTTTCCTTCATCGTTCCATCATCCTCATTTCATTATTACTTTTCTTTTATGCGATGTAAGACATTGTGCGCTTTTTATCTTGGGAAGTCAATAAACTCTCTATTAAATTCTATTAAATTATTCTGTCTCATCATCCACATTCAAAATATTTTTACACACTTCATCTGAAATCAAATATACAATTCTTGAATCATTGATCATCACATACCGCTTATCACTTCCATTCGTATTTCCGATATACAGGTTCATTGTGTCTTCAATGTCATTTGCTTTATAGGTTACTTCTACAGTAATTCTTTTCTTTTCATCCAGCCCAAATTTCGGCAGATCTTCATCCGTCACTGAATACTCTGCTGCCGTATCCAATTTCACTGCACCCAGACCGCCTGCCACCGCTGCAATATTTTCTGTATCTTCCTCTTTTTCCGAATCATATGTCGTTGTTTTTCCATTTTCCGTAATCGTTTCTTTCAACAAATTCCCACTGCCAATCTCCGGATAAGTATCAAACTGTGCCAGCTCATCCATTGTATACTGCAGTTCATCCAATATACTTGCTGCTACCGTATAAACTCGATTCGTTCCTTCTACTGTCAAATAATAACTATCATCTACAGCATTTCCAAATTGCAGCGTTGTCTGAGTTCCGTCTGTCGTTGTCAAACTCACTGTATACACCGGATTTTTCAATCCATACGCTTCCAAAGAATCTCCGTCTTTCAACTCCCTCTGCGCTTCTAATTTACCAAATGTATCTATAATCTGTTCCGGTACGCTTTGTTTCAACGGAAAGTCACTGTCTTCTGTATAGAACCATGTATCATTCTGCTTCGCAAAGACAAATTCTCCATTTCCCACGTTGTATCGAACTTCACTTACATTTTTCAGATCTGTTACGTAAATTTTCGCAGCTTCTTTTTCTGCTGCATCTTTTTCTTCTTGGTGTTTATTCCTTGCCTGAATACCAAATAAAATTCCAAGCAACAATAATAATATTCCAAATAGCAGCAATAATTTTTTTGTTTTTTTCGTCATCCAATCCCTCCCAATTTCTTCATTTACATTTTACGTCTTTTGAACCAGACAACAAATCCGACAACTAAAATAAGTACCGGTATACCAAAAATTACAAGCAAACTGAACACTCCGATATGCTGTACTGTATTATACTCAATGGACAGACTTTTCGGTTCAATTGACAAATTCTCTACACCATCAAAGTTTGCAGTTACTGCATTCATAAATATTGTCGTATTTTCCAATGTTGTAAACGTATCCGTAATCTGCGCATCAATCAGACTTCCGGCTGAAATCACAGTAAATCTGCTTTCTTTTGTCTCAGAATCTTCTGTTGTTTCACTTTCTGTTTCATCTTCAATCGTTTCAACGGCAACTGCTCCAAGTGCATAAGCCCCTTCCGTCTGTTTTTCTTCCGTTATTGCATATGCATGATCAGAGCTATTCATAAAAGCTGTTGTTGTAATCGTATCACGTGCCGCATCGGTAACTGTGAATCCATGTGCATTTATCACAAGCACCATTTCTGAACTGATGCCATCCGCCATTTCATCGCTCAAAGAGAGCTGCGGGAATAAATAATAATAATTTCCCTGATAACAACGTTCAGGGTCTGCAATATAGCCATCTGCCGGTTCCATTCCATATGTTTTCATCAATGCGGCGAAATTCGGCATTTCAGCAGCATTTTTTTCTCCCAGCAACAGCATTACGTCTCCGCCCTGTCCTAGATATGTTTCAATTGCCGTCCGTTCCTCTTCTGTCAAATCCTTGGTCGGTGCATTGATCAAAAGTAGTTCGCAGTCCTCCGGCACGCTTCCTTCCATCAACAGATTCCAGTCGTCCATCTGATAATTATTCTTGTTCATCAAATCAGTAATCGTAGAAGATAGCGCAGCCTCCCCATGACCGGTTGTACGATACACCTGCTGCCCCACATCGTTTACCACATAATTGACAGCTCCTGTCAATTGTCCTTCACCGTCAAACTCTGACTCTGAAGCAGTTCCTGTATAGTAGTATGAGTACATATCTGTCACAATCATATCACTAAATGCTACGGTCGTTGTTTTTCCGGTTTCTTCACACGACACTATAATTGTATTTTCTGAAGCATCATTTTCCTCTAAAACAGATGGATGCAATACCGGATCAATCCATTCCACAGATATATTTTTAGACAGTCCACTGTATTTACTCAGAAACGTCCGAATACGTTCGTCCGCCTCTTCCTCATTTGCCAGCACTTTCATCGTTATTTTCTGGTCCAGATTTTTCAGCAATGTTTTACTGGTATCTGAAATTTCATAAATTTTTGTATTACTCACGTCAATACTGCGGTATTTTTCCGGCAGCTGTCCTACAATCAAATTTAGCACCACTACAATTGCCACTACAGCTGCTGTCACTCCTACACTATATGCACCATGCTTTGTCCCCTTTGTTTTAAATAATCTCTTGATTTTATCCACAATTCCGCCCTCCTAACTCCAACGTCTTTTTTGAATTGCCTGAATCGTCAAAACAATAAACACTACAATGATGGACAAATACAGCATAATCCCGCTCATATTCACAATATGATTTTCCGTAATGCCGGTAAATACATCTGCTAACGCAAGATTTCCCAACAGTTTCGTTAAAAGATTTTCAAATACGCTGGATTTCGCCAGATATGTTCCGACACAGCCGATCACAGCCACAGCTTCACTTACTGCACACAATACCCAGTTAGACGTCATATGCCAGAGATAAAATACAGCCAGACTCAAAAGCAAAAGAAGGCCAATCATACAGCTCAATCCATCTGAAGGCAAAAATCCCAGCAGTCCATTCCACAAATACAATACCAAAAGCACGCCAAACGTGCTAATAAAAGCAATAATCTGACTTTCTGTCAACGCAGACATAAACATACCAATCGCTGTAAAAACGCAGCCCAACAGAAAAAATACTCCGATGGAAATATAATCTACTTTTAAATATGCAGTTCCATTCAATCGAATCAAAAGTGGATACAGACAGAAAATCAGATTCGGAATCGCCACTACCGTAACCATTGCCAGATATTTTCCAAGCACCACTTTCGTCAAACTAACCGGCGCCGTCAACAGCAACTGATCCGTTTTATTTTTCCGGTCTTCCGCAAAACTTTTCATTGTAATCAGCGGGATTCCAACGATAAATACAATCAAAGAACCTGACAATGTATAGGAAAAATACGGATATCCAGCTGTTAGATTATATGCGGTAAAATAAATCCCGGTAAATGCAACCAAAAATGCTACAAACACACAGCCAACCATCGACTGAAAATAAGATTTCACTTCTCGTTTATAAATTGCCAGCATCTTCCGTATCCTCCTCTCCCTGTGTCAACTCCATAAATACTTCTTCCAGACTCACTTTTGCAGTCTTTAATGTCAAAAGCGGAACTTTTTCTGATGCAAACGCACAGAATACATCTTCCCGAATATCCAATCCCGGTTTTACTTCGATTTTTGCATAGGTCAGATCATTCTCTGTTTTTTCTGCCTCTACATTCTCGATTCCGTTTACATTCCATAAAATCGACTGTACCGTATCCGGATCCGCTTTTGTTTCAATTTCCACACACTCCGCCCCATTCATTAGTTGCTCCAGGTGCTCCGGCGTATCACTTGCAACTAACTTTCCTTTTGAAATAATCAAAATATAATCACATACTTCTCTGACTTCCGCAAGAATATGAGAACTTAAAATTACTGTATGTGACTTTGATAAACTTCGAATCAGTTCTCGGATTTCTATAATCTGTTTCGGATCCAGCCCCACTGTAGGCTCATCTAAAATAATAATATCCGGAAATCCCAAAATTGCTTGAGCCAATCCCACTCTCTGACGATATCCTTTTGACAGATTACGGATGAGGCGCCTTTCTACATCAAGTAGTTTGGTCCATTTCATTGCCTCTTCTACAGCCGACTCCCTCTGCTGTTTCGGTATTTCCTTTAACTCCGCCGCAAATTCCAAATATTCTGCAACCGTCATATCCATATAAAGTGGAGGCAATTCCGGCAAATAACCAATATGTTTTTTTGCCTCCTCCGGCTCCTTTAAAATGTCATGTCCATCAATCAGAACTTCTCCCTCCGTAGCACCCAGATATCCGGTCATAATATTCATAGTTGTAGATTTTCCAGCGCCGTTTGGTCCTAAAAAGCCATAAATCCTACCGGGCTCTAGCTGAAAATCCAGATGATCGACCGCTACATGTTCCCCATATTTTTTTACCAAATCCCTTACTTCAATCAAATCAATACCTCCCTGTTTTATGATGCCCTTTATGGTAAATACTTTTTGTGACCGTTCTGTGTTAGAACTGTGACCATGATATGTGAAAACTCTGAAAAAAATGTGGAGAAATCCAAATAAAAAGTTTCCAGATATAAAAAAATCCCGGAGACTCCAATGCCCGTCCCCAAGATTTTTATTCATTTCTTATAAATTCCACCGTACATGACTGCCATGCTCACTCTTTGTAACCTTTAACTGCCAGTCAATCTGCTCTTTTAATTCATTGACATGAGAGATAATTCCCACCAATGCCTTTTCTCCTGCCAGTTCTTTCAAAATCTGTATCGCCCGTTCTCTGGAGGCATCATCCAGGGAACCAAAGCCTTCATCTACAAACATTGTTTCCAAACTCACCGCTCCTGCCGTATTCTGCACAATATCTGCCAGCCCCAGTGCCATAGAAAGCGCCGCCATAAAAGATTCACCCCCGGACAAAGTTTTCACATCCCTTGTACGATTACTAACCAGATGATATACATCCAAATCCAGCCCTGCTTGTCCCTGACTGCTCAAATTCTGAATTTCCCGGCACTGCAGGATAAATTCGTTGGATGTCATTTTTGCCAGACGACGGTTTGCCGCATGGATGATCTTCTTAAAATACTTTCGCTGCACATAGGTTTCAAAATCCAGTTTCACACTGCCCGGCAGGGTTCCATTCGCTGTACGGCTCAGCTGATTCAAGACTTCGTATTGCTTCTGCAAAGCACCATTCTCCTCAAAATAAGTATGCAGTTTTCGTCCTGCCTCTCGATTCTTCTCATTCAAATTATGCCGATACATCTGCTCTGCTTTCCATTGTTGCTGCTGTTGTTCAATTTCCTTCAACAACACTTTTTCTGCCGTCAACTCTCCCGCGGTCTTTCCCTGAGTCTGCTGTTCCAGCGTCTGCAACCGTGTTTCTGTCTGAAGTACAGATTGTTCATATCTCGCAATCTCTTTTTCCAGTTTTTCCTGTTGTGAGATCCATTGCTTTGCCCGCTCATATTCAGATAAATCGGTAAATTCTTGTTTTTTCCACTCTGCCTTACAAGCCACATCTGCCTCTTGTTTACGCTGCGTCAATTCTATTTCCTGCTGCCGACGGCTTTCCAGCAACCCTTGATAGCGAATTCTGGCACTGGTCAGTTTTTGCAGCCGCTCTCCCAATTGTTCCTGCTGTTTAAAAAGCTGATCTTTTTGACACTTTCGTTCCCTCAATTCCTCCTGAATCTGCTTTTCTTCCGGCAGGTTTTCCGCCTGCTGTCTCCCTTCTTGTTGAAACGCCTCTCGCAAGCCCTCATATTCCGCCTGATACTGACTGTTTATTTTCTGAAACTGTTCTGTAGCCTCTGTTCTTTTTAATTCCAGCCGGTCTCTCTGCTCCTTTGCCTGTTCCACATCCTTTTGCTCTGGCGCATCCTCCGACACAATTGCTAATTGCGGATGGGTAAGCGAACCGCACACCGGACAGGCTAACCCCTCTCGCAGCCCCTTTGCAAGAATTCCTGCCTGCTCCTCAAAAAAACGTTGATACAAATACTCATACTGTTCCGATGCAGCCTTACAAGAATGCAGCAGTTCCTCCACAACAGCAGCCGCAGCTTTCCGTTTTTTCTCCCATTGTTTTAATCGGTCATATCGAGGCAGCAGATTCGACAATCGGATGATCCGTTCCTGTAACTCCGCCCCCTGCTCTTCCCAAACACGCTTCGCCTGTTCAAATCCCTCCTGTAGCTGTTTCTCCGGTTCTTTTTGCTGTTCAAGCCACTCCGTTAATCCAGACACTTCTTTCTGCACCTTCTGCAAATCCAGTTTTGCCTGCCTCCAGTTTTGTTCCAAAATAGCCACCTTTTCTGCACGTTTGCCGTGATCCAGATGCACACGCAATTCTTCAATCCGCGTTCGTTCCACGTCTAATTTTGCCTTTTGCGCCTTTCCTTGCTCCAATGCAGCAAACAGAAGATTTACATCTTCCTGCCTCTGGATTTTCAGTTTCAACTCTTCGACTTGTTTTTGCAGCTCAGCCACCTGCGTCTCTGATGCTTTCTCCCACACCTTACCTACATCAATCATTTCTTTCAGACAAACCAGAACTTCATCCAGTGGTGGGAATTCCATCTCTCCAAATATCGCCCAGCGCCTTTGCAATGTAACCTTCGTTTCCCCTTCCGATTCCGGAACTTCCACCCTCTGCATTTCACGAAGACAATCTTTTCGATTGTCTTCCAGACGCACATATAGCTGCTTTGTCTCTTCCTTCAATTGTTCCTGCACGCTCCAGTAAGATCGAGTCTGAAAAATCTGAGAAAAGATCTTCTTCCGCTCTTTCGATTCCGCATGAAGAAGTTTCAGAAAATCACCTTGTGCAATCATTACAATCTGCGTAAATTGATTGACGTCTAAACCAATGATTTCCTCGATTTTCTGATCCACTTCCCTCTTCTTCCCGCGAAATTCTGTTCCATCAGGCAAAAGCAAAGAAACTTTCGCACTTTCTTTCACGAGACCTCTTGTTCCATCTGCCTTTTTCCGTTTTCCCACACGGAAATATTCCGGATTTCTCCGAATCCGATACACTTCATTACGATAGGAAAATTCATATTCCACATATGTTTCCGCATCATCTTCTGCATATTGACTTCGCATCATATTTCCATCGCGTCTGCCCCCGCTTGTTTTATCATACAAAGCATAGGTGATTGCATCAAAAACCGTCGTTTTACCGGCTCCGGTATCTCCTGTAACCAGAAACAGCCCACTCTTTATTTTCGAAAAATCAATGGTCTCCTGTCCGGCATACGAACCAAAGGCAGACATCGTTAATTCTATCGGTTTCATACTTCCAGTTCTTCCCCCTGCTCTATGATTTTTTCCATAATCTTTATTTCTTCCTCGCTTAATTCTTTTCCCTGTATCTCCTTGTAGAATTCCGCAAAAACAGATAACACATCTGCGAAAGTGTCATCTTGATCTATTTCATTCAAAAGCTGTCTCGTCCGCTGATTATCTATCCGCACTTCCAGAATATGTGAATACACTCGTTCCAACTGCTCCTTCGGCCTGTAAGGATCCACCTCATCTGTCAACGTAACACTCACATAATCTCCCTTTTCTTCCGGTTTCGCTGAAGAGAGGATTTCTTCCAGTTTCCCCCGAATTTGCCGCACATCCCTCAGTGGATGCAGCGGATAAGTTTCCACCTGCACCGGCGCGCCCTTTTCTCCAAGAGTTACAACATGAAGACGCTTCTCCTGCTTCGCCTCACTGACCGAATATTTCAAAAGCGTTCCACAATAACGAATCTGTTCTTTCCCTGCCACCTGAGCCCCGTGTAAATGTCCCAGCGCCACATAATCAAACTTCTCAATTACAGAACTATCAATCCGATCCAACCCGCCTACCGAAAAGATTTCCGAATCACAGGTCTGCGCCTCCTGCCCACTCCCTGTGTAAAATTGATGCGTTACAAGCACATTTCGCTCCTGCCAGTCCAAAGCCTCGTGTTTTTTTCCACATTCCGTTTCTCTTTTCAGTAACTTTTCCACTGCGTCCTGGTAGCTAACGGGTACTTCTCCACCAAACACACCGCGCACAAAGCCTGGCTTTAAAAATGGCAGCAAATAAAAATGCACCGTCCCATATTCATCTTCCAATGTCACGTTCTTTAAATATTCTTCCGAAGTCTCCGGTGCATTTCCAGCAATATATATCTGTTGTGCTCCCAAAATCCTGCTGGCATAATCCAAACGCTGTGCAGAATCATGATTTCCCGCAATCATCAGAACCGGAATCTTCGGTTCCAACAGAGACAATTCTGTCAGAAATTCATCAAAAATAGTAACCGCCTCTCCTGACGGCACTGACTTGTCATAAATATCCCCGGCAATTACAATCGCATCCGGTCGCAGTTCTTTTGCATACTCAATGACCTCTGTAAGAATATGCTCCTGATCTTCCCGCAGATTATAATTGTGCAGCTGCTTTCCTATATGCAAGTCTGACAAATGAAAAAATCTCATAATTCCATCCCCCGATATCGATTCAGGCAGGCAAAGATTTCCTGCTGCCTCGGCATTGCCAGATTTGCCACACTGGAGCGGCTTTCACACAAGCCTTCCAGCCCGTCTTTTTCTATTTTATCCACCAGCTTTTTCACAACATCCTGCATCCTCGTCCGTCCGCCGAACAAATGCTGTTCTGCATATTTCACGCAATATCCAAGAGCAGTCACCTGCTCGCTGTCTGCCAACTGCTCTACATAGCGCAGGTCTATCTGTTCCCGATTAATCTGTACCGCCTCTTTTCCCATTGTTTTCATTTTAATCCGGTCATTTCCACGAAAACCCCTGCTTTGTTTCGGGCATCGCTCAAAAACAGGTGCTTTTGCCGGCTCTTCCAACCCAGACAACGCCGGAAAGCATTCTGCCTCCTTCTTTGCAAATGTGGTGATTTCCTTCGGTTCGTACCGATCCATCTGCACAATGGTATCTGCAATGTGAAAATATGCACCGGAACTTCCTGCAACAATGACAGTCGAAAGATCATATCTCTCATACAACTCCCGGATCCGGTCGATAAATGGTGTGATTGGCTCCATCTCCCGGTGAATGACCCTCTGCATCAGCTCGTCCCGAATCATAAAATTCGTTGCACTGGTATCTTCATCAATCAAAAGCGTATGCGCCCCTGCCTCCATACTTTCCACTACATTTGCCGCCTGAGACGTACTTCCGCTGGCATCCTCAGTATCGAATCCGCAAGTATCCTTTCCATTTGGCAAATCATTGATAAACATAGAAATATCCGTCTTCTTAATACTTCTTCCATCTTCCGCGCGAATCTTCATTGCACTATTTTCCGTAATCACATATTCTCTTCCATCTCCTGCAATGTGATTATATACTCCTAATTCCAAGGCTTTTAATAAGGTCGACTTTCCATGATAACCGCCTCCCACAATCAGCGTAATCCCTTTGCGGATTCCCATTCCTGTTATCTCTCCCTTGTGCGGCAGACGAAGAGTCACCTCCAGTTCTTTCGGAGAGACAAATGCAACTGCGCCTCGCATCGGTTTTGCAGACACCCCGGATTCCCTCGGCAGGATGGAGCCATTTGCTACAAAAGCCACCAGCCCCAGCTCCTTTAACTGCCCTCGGATATATTCCTGATCCTCTGCCAGTTCAATGACACGACGGAGTCTTTTCTGATCCAGATTTTTATAATACAAGGTCTGCTCTACGCAATCCGGAAGAAAATCAAACAAAATCTTTTCCAGTTCCCGCGCATTGATTGTTCTTCCATTTGCCGGAAATCCAATTTCCATACGCAGAACGATATCACCACTTGCAGCATGAATCTGGCAGGCTGTACGTTCCAACACTTCCTGCCCGCATCTGCTGACCGCAATCAATCCGCTCTTTCCGGAGCCTTTTGCCTTAAATGCATACCGTTCTGCCGCCCGTCCAAACTGTCTCGTCAATTCATCCTGCAATGCAATTCTCTGCTGCTTTCCCCCAAAATAATCTTTTGGAAATCCAGCGCCAGTCCCCTTCACATGAACACTGACCTTAGACGGAGATGCAAACGGATCTCCCTGTACATGATCAATCGAAAGTGCATATCCCGGAAACTGATACACGCCTTTCGTATCCTTATATGCCGGATATCCTTTATGATCAATTCTCTTTAATAAATTTCTTAATTCTGCTGCTGTCTGCATCATTTCGTCCTCACTACTCCATTTCTATTTTACTTTCTATCTATTCTTCTCTTTGATTCCGTAACAATCCACCGAAATCACTGCACCGGAATCCGGCTCTCTTATTTCTACCTCCGCATTTACCGTAGCATCTGCCGGATGCAGAAGTGGCTGCACACACAACTCCTGAGGAATCAATCTCCCCTTCCATTCCGCCAGTTCTTCCTCCGTTTCATACCGGTGCATCACAGTACCTCCACTTACCCCAATCGGGGTCGGATTGCTTTCCCAAATCTTCACAGACTGCACCGGATAATCAAATATCTGCTGTGTCAGATTCACCCCATGCTCTGCCAAAAACGCACAGCAAGTTTCAAAAAATGGATAGATACAAGCCTCTGTTGTCCTCCGATACACTTGCGATTCCAATTCTATTTTCCCAATCGGAAATGCCGTCTCTAAATCGGACAGTTTTATCTCTTCTATATCTTCCCGATAACATTCCAGAAATCTCTTCTTATCCACCTCTGTCAAAGATAAGGTCTGTTCAAAAACACCATCATCCCATACAAATTTGGCATCTTCTGCCATCTCCGCCTCTTCTGTGATCAGCGGATACGCAGCCTGTTTATATTCCATGGTATCATACACTTCGGCAAATGCAAGAAAATTTTCCTGAGATACGGGATAGGTCCGATACATGTTTTTCCCATTCTGTTTTTCAAAACAAACCGTTACCTTTGCATACTTCGACGCAGCCTTTTGTTCCATCTGCTTCTGCACAAGCCGAACCCATCGCATACCCGACTCTTTTCCTTCCTCGGAAAGTGTATACTCTTTCATTCTTACGTCCGTCACATAATCTGTTGCATCATGACTCATGCTTCTATATGTATCTTGATCCATATCCAGACCGGACAGCGCAATTTTTAATCGCCCAACCTCTTCATCCTTAGGAAGTTCTCTGTCATATCTACCGGAATTCCCCAACATGACACAAATAAACAAGACTACAAGAACAGTCTCCAACGCCATCTGTCCTTTTCTTCTTCCTATGCTTTGAAATGGATTCTGTAAAAGTCGCTCTAAAACACCATGTACTGCCAAAACAGCCACAACCCCGGCTGCCACCAGAAGAACCCACGTAGCATTTTGGTTCCAACCTTTCCACGCACTGACCGTCAGCAAAAATCCACAAACAGCTACACCCGCTAATATAGACACTGCAACTTCTGCCCCACGCTCTGCCTGCGGCAATGCAAAAACCTTCCCTACATTTTCTGCCTTTCTTCGTCTCTCCGCCGCCATCGTCAAGAGCGCCAAAACAACAATCCAAACACCCCCAGCCAGCAATACAGCCAGATCCGGACGATATTCCAGCAATTCGAATTTTTCACTCATCTGCTGACCGGATAGACTGCCTGCCAACTGCCATGGAATCAAAAGTCGTTCTAACATTTCCAATAACGGACTTTTATAAAACGCCTTATAAAACTGTTCCATAAAAATCAAACAGCCATTTCTCAGAAAAATTTGAAACCAGTATAAAATCATCCCCAATATACACAAAGCAGAAATCCAATGTCCACAGACACAGACTGCGAAAATGGAAATATGATAAAAAAGCAAAAAAATGATTCCATATACAAGTATGCTGAAACAGGTATAGCTCACAGAAACTTTCAGAAATAACTCGTCCAAACTGCTCTGATAAATTCCGCAAATAAGCATATAGCAGACCATCGGAAGTAAGCCATGCAGCAGACCATGCAGATACCGGCTGTAAAAAATCGTACGTTTCTTAACCGGAAGGCTGAAATAAAAATCCTGTTTCTGCGCCTGCAAAAGATAAGAAAATTCCAATAGTCCAAGCGCCAGTCCCAGACCGGAGCATACACTTAACAGCATCAGATTGCTGCCCATGCCAAAAAACGTATAGAGCAGATCCAACTGCATTCTCACTGTCATCACACCTAACAGGATTCCATAACTTCCCCATGACAAAATCGCCACCAAATGCCCACGTCCTGCTTCTCTCAGCCAATTAATGTAAGACTTTCCGGATGTCATATCCACTCGCCTCCATTTCACTCAAAAAAATCTCTTCCAAAGACATCGGAACCTCCCCGCAAAAACAAGGAAACCACGCTTTCATCTTCTGCTCCACTTCTTCTATAGCAGTCGTTCCCTTGAGTCGAACAATCACTGTCACGAAATCCCCCTCTTTCTGACATCTGATCAGTTCCAGCTCTGCATCCAATTCCGGTTTCACACGATCCCATTCTCCCTCTTTTTCTACGACACACTGAAATTTATGCGTATTTCTCGCCCGCTCTCTCATATCCCCGGAAGACAGAAGACCTCCCTTATGAAGAATCCCGATCTGATCGCAGATATCTTCCAGATCACGCAGCTTATGAGAAACCACAAGAACGGTAAACTTTCGTTCTTTCATCTCCTCCCGGATCAGATTTTTCATCACCTCTGTAACCATCGGATCCAATCCGTCAAAGACTTCATCGCAGAGCAGATACTTTGTATTTGCACACAAAGCCAGAATCAAAAAGGCCTGCCTCCTCATTCCTTTTGAAAATGTCCATATCGGCTGCCTCATATCCAAATCCAGCATCTCTGCCATCTCCGCTACTGCGTTCTCATCCATCTCAGGGTATTGCTTCGCATAAAATCTGCACATTGTCTCCATACTTGCATTCGGAAAATAATACGGCGTATCCGGCAAATAAAAAAAGCAGGACTTACACTTTGGATTGTCATAACAAGAATCTCCTTCTATCTCAATCCTGCCCTCATCCGCCTGTAAAATTCCCGCAATCAACCGCAGCAACGTACTCTTCCCGGCTCCATTCGTTCCCAGTAGTCCATACATAATCCCTTCCGGAATCTCCAATGACACATCCTTCACTGCATCAACCGTATCAAACCTCTTCGTCAAGTGCTCTATCCGAATCATAAGCGTCCTCCTC
>Scooby_p1__coassemble_423_pt1 | contig 23458 bp, 32 predicted proteins | sample Scooby_p1__metabat2_high_PE_031 | metagenome-assembled genome bin Scooby_p1 | reverse complement strand
GTCCTGTAAAATTTTTTCCTGTAATTTTTCCTGATAAATACGTAAAAGAATACTTTTATCATCTTTTTCCAAAAGGGTTTGTATATCTTTAATACCAATCCCAAGCTTTCTATATACCGAAATTTTTTTTAAAGTTTTAACGTCTTGCATGGAGTAGTTTCGATAGCCGTTGCTATCTTTATCTACTGACAACAATCCTTTTTCTTCATAGTATTTAACTGCACGCTTTGTCATTCCGACTTCCTTAATAATTTCATTCAATAACATCGGACACACCTCCTTGTGATGATAGTATAAGGGTATACGTTACGTACAAGTCAATATATTTTTGAAGTTTTCATTTCAATCATACAACTTCCAATTTATCTATTACTTTTTCTTTATTCTTTCATTTTCTAATAAAATAATTGCTACACTTGCAACAACAAATGCAGAAATGCAAATTATCGTTCCGCTTATTTGAACAGAACTATTGATAATACCTGTGAAACCATTGATAACTGCTAAAACAATTCCACATAAACAAATAGCCAACATCACTTTCGATATCATTCTATAATTTTTCATTTTTCTTTCCTCCAAAACTTCTTACTTCTATTTCTTTCATGATTAAAATAGTTCCTAAAATATATCCACAATCCCAATTTTTGAATTTTTCATTCTCATAATGAAAACAAGGATGTTTAAATACAATACCTGCACCAATCCCATTATCAAAAGTTTTTAAATAATCCTCATCGTCAGAAGATAAAACTTTTATAGATTTTGGAAAATTATTGCCGAACACTTCGTCGTCACTATAAATATCCTTTTGATACTTTGGCAATGCCAGTATTTTCCCCTTCATTAAAAAATTAACTGACATTCTATATATTTTGGAAACTGACGTTTCTTCATCTTCTGGTATCTCATAAATCATTTTATCAATCTCTATTTTATCTAAGTCAACTCCTAGCGAGTAGAAAAACAGCTGCTGTTCTGATGATAAACTTTCAATAAACTCTATATTAGCCGTTTTATCAGTAGAATAATCAGCCTCTTGATATAATTGTTTGGTCAAATTCACATCAATATCTAATTGCCAAGGATCAAAATTAAAAATCATACGAATAGCCCTCCTTAAATCCACGAATCGTTCTGATTTCTTTATTAGTCAGTAAAACTTCATCTTCCACCTGAAAGACTGAACGTTTAATCTATATGTTGTTTACCTCTCATTGTTTGAACAGTAAGTTTTAATACACACACCGTATTTACCATCACTTCGTTATATTCCCAATCTTTTCCGGTTAAATGATTCATGATGGCATTAAGCCCTATGATTTTTTCAGTACAATCCTCAACAATCTCAATTTTACCTTCACCAATAACACTTTGATAATATGCAGTATAATTACAAGCGACATCCGATTCTTTAATCTGATAATTCGTATCTAATTCAAATCCTACATTTGGATTTTTCTTTATTAATTCAATCTTCCGTCCGTCTTTTGCACTATGAAAATATAAGATAATATGATCCTCATTAATTACCTCTCCAAAATTAAGAGGTACAATATAAACTTTACCTTCATCAATCAGACCAAGCCGGCAACAATAGGACTTTTTTATTATCTGAAATATTGTTTCGCTATCCCTAATTTCTCTATCTGTTCTTCTCAATGTTTAATCCCCCCAAAATCAAATTCGGCCTTCATATTACCTTCTATTGTTTTCTTAACTTCATACCCTTTTGGGTTACCACATCCCACCAAAGATAAAACAAGCACAAGAGATATTATCATCGAAAATTTTTTCTTCATGCTGTTTCCTCCACAACTTCAGGTTTTTCTATTGCCCAAAAAACTTTTTTGAAATCTCAATAAAACTAGGTTCAACGCTTTCTTTTCAAATAAACAATTACTGCTATTACCAACAATATTATTCCCGTCAAAATAAGTACGATAGCCAAATCACTATTTAATTTTCCGGCAATAAATACAGAAGTAGGACCATCTGCGCCTCCAATGATACAACTTCCAATTCCTAATACATTCTTCATTAGTTGATTCTCCTTTAGTAACTTTGACTTCAAATTTATTATTTACTCAACAATTCCCAAAACTCATCAAAAGTATTTGCAATCAAATACACATTACTATCATCATTTGACGAATCAAAACAATATGAATCATCATAATAATAAATGCCATCGTTTGAACCATCACATATTAAAACAATAAATCCATGTTGTAGGCTATCTCCAATAATAACTGTTTTTTCAAATAAATCATCTGCATATTCATTTGTCCAATACTCTATATCAGAGGCTTTGCTGCCGGTATGAATGCCATAAAGAACATCAATATTTATACTCTCATTTATATCGTCTAAGTGAATTTCTTTCAATTCGTTAATTGCAACTGCACCACCATTATATTTTAATAAAAATTGTTTGTAATCATTTGGGAGAACAACATCAAACTTTTTTTCAATCTCGACAATATCCTCTTTTGCAATTTTTCCAAACGACTTTATCTCAAATTTACCACGTTTAAATTTATCAAATAATACCACGTTAATTCCTCCGCAATTCCGGTTTGTTTAGTTGAAAAAAACTGGAATTTTATTGCCAACAAGTAGAACATTATCTTTCGTATAAAATATGTAAATCCCCGTCAACAAATCCAATTCCTATCGCTTGATATTCTTTTAATTTGCCAGCATATTTTCCAAAAGAAAGATATTCGTTCACTAAACCAATAAAAACCGTTTCCATTGATTCCCAATCACTTTCACACTCTATCACAAAAGGAGTATCTCGTGTAGCAAATACTTCATCACAAGCCCAATCCTCATTATCTTTATCAAATGAAAATGTGCCCACTAACTCAATAGACCATTTATGATCAGTATCTTCATATAAATTAAAGTTAATCGCTTTTATTTCACTATTCAATTCATTCTTCAAAATCATATCTAGCCATTCAAAGAAATCTTTGTTGTTTTTATTCAGTTTTAACCTATTAAATAATCCCATACTTAATCCTCCACAACTTCAAATTTGTTACTTCCCAGAAAATTTATAACATTCTGGAAAAGTTGTTTGATTTATTAACTTTTTAGCTTTACCAATATGTATTCCTCTCACAATAATAAATGGTAATGAATTTACTTCCTTTAATATAACACCTGTTGGTATTGTTAATGCAAAAACTTTTTTCATTTCCATTAGAAATTTTAGCTTATCATCAGGAATATTGATAATAGAAACATTTCCCCATTCAGCAGGTTTTTCTTCTATCATTTCACAACCATTTTCTACCCATGATACAAAGTTAAACCACTCATCCGGTTCAGCTGTACCTATTGCACCAGCATCAAGAAAACCACATACACAAGCATCTTTCTCAGCCTTGATAACCAATTCTCTATCACCATTATCATTTCCTATACTTAAATAATTCGGAGCATATTTTGCAAATTCATTTACCTTGTACATTTCAACAATACTATCCGTATCGTATAACACACATAAATTGAGAACCATTCCATTAGTTTCTCTTAAAAATTGCTTATATACTTCTGGAATTTCTCCTAAAATGTTATTTTCAGAAAAGTTAATCTCATTTTCTGTTGCAGGAGAATTCTTTTGAAACAAAAAGGCCTTACTTAAATCCACTTATAATCACCCTCACAAATTCAAGATTTACTTATTTTTTATTCCGTTTTGGAGTTGGTAACTCCTCATACATTGCATGAAACAAGCCTGTCAAAAATTCCTTATTATCAACTTCATCTACCAACAACATCTCTTTTGCTCCCTCATAGGGTAATTCATACGGAGCTGTCGGCATATAACAAATTGCTGATTTTACTGGTTTAACAAGTAATCTATCATCATAGATACCGCCTACAATCTTACCACGATAATAAATAATAAATTCCCCCATCATAGCTCGATAAGTAATTTCTTCTAACTCAGCTAGTTGCCCTAAAATAAACTCTAAGTATTCCTTGCTTGATGCCATATTTCCACCTCAAATTTGAACTTTGTTATTTAGATTTATCCTTGAAAAAGCCAATTAAAATTAAAGCAATACCGAGAATTGCTACTGGAATATAAATAATAATTCCCACACTGATTAAAATGCTTTTATCTTTCATAGTTGGTCTCCTTTACAACTTTCAATTTACAGATCCACTAAACAACCGCCAATAGAACAAATAGTGACAGTATAACCACGACAACCATTTGCATGATAATCGCCATAACATCCAGCAATTTTGAGGACACTTTCGATTTTCTCATCTCCTGGATAAGCGGAATGTCGTAACGAAACGTAAACAGAACATTTACCACAAGCTCAACACAAAAGAGCATAGGCAATATATTTTTACTGCCATAAGATATTCCCATTCCGATATGCGTAATAACTGATGTCGGTATGTCATTCCAACTCACAATCAAAATAATACCGGTTAGCACCACAATCCCCCAAGAAATACCGTTAATGATTTTTCTCACTTTTTGCATTAAAGTTCCTCCTTTTTTCAACTCGATAACTTCAAATTTTCGTATTACTACAATTACTAACAACAAAAAAATTCACATTTTCAGTTCTACAAGCTGGGATTTATTTATCTCTTCTAAAACTCTCCACAAGCATCATAATGATACCAAATGCAATACAAATTACACATAGGATAAGAGGAAACATCATTTTCATTTCAATAACTGTTGACATTAAGCGACCAGTCTCTGTAACCCATTCATTTACAAGACTATTGCTTGCGGAAACAAGTATTGCTAATGCCCATATTGAGCCAACCAATGATAAAAAACCACCTGCTACTATTTTCTTCATTTTATTTACCTCCAAATTCAAATTTATACTTCTCTTTCAAAAATAATTTGATAGCAAACAGGACTATTAACCCCTGACTTCTCATTGATTGGGGTAACCACCTGTTTCAATCGCCAACCATGTTCTGTTTCTGAACTTATTACTTTTTTACATTCTTCAAATGTAACACCTGCTAAACCCGCTTGTTTCTTTACTTCAACAAATTTGTATTCATATTTTTTCACAATCCTGCACCTCTCTACAACTTCCTATTTTTCTATTTTATTCTCAACTAAACGAACTGGGGTTTTCCTATCCTATAAAAACATTATAAATCACTACAACATAGACAAATACTACGGTTAAACAGGTCATGATAAAACCACTTTTATCCCGATTGTTTTTATATTCTACACTTCTTAATAGTAAAAGAGTGGCAAGTGATACAAGCATAATCGGGTTTGCTATGTCAAATGGAAGAATTTTCACTAATCCTAATGCTGCGAAAAGCATTGTTATTATAGATAAAATGATTTTTGCAATTTTCATAAGTTCTCCTTTCGACTCATAAAATGGATTTTATCTATGAATATACATTCTTGTCATATCAGGCTCATTGTCCCCTTGAACCATACATAAAAATTCCCAACCATATCTTTCATAAAAACTTGTGTGATCTGTAATCAAGTAAATAGGAGTAATTCCTTTAGACTTCATATCCTTCACAACAATATCAAGTAATCGACCCGCAATTCCTTGACAGCGATATTTCTGTTCAATATATATATATACTGCACATACATTTGGAGTAAGGTCTTTCCTATCATGAAAATCATTTTCAATCACGCCAAGACCGCCTACAATGCGTTCATTGTCTAGGCAAAGATATCAACCATATTCTGTTTCATTATTAAGATAAGCCTCCATACATTCAAGATATGCTTCTTGTGGTACTTCCCATTTATCACGAAACCATGTAGCCGCCTCTTCTTTTAATTCAGGTTTTTGTCGTAAAGTAACATAAGTATATTCTTTCATACTTGCCTCCTCAAGCTCAAATTCTCGTATGTTTCCAAGCTCTTCAAAAGACTGAAAATTGTTCGTGTTCTTTATAAAAAATTATATCATTAGAAACAGGAATCGTCATTTCTTTTCTGTTTTCCATGAGATAATTTAAGATAAAAAAATACCTACGGAGATCCCCTAACATTTTGTTTGGGTTCTTCTGCCGTAGGCATTTCTTATTCATTTCATTATACTATACGATTAACAGAACAAAATAATCAACTGTGATGCAAGCACGACTGCAATCAACGCAATCGGATATGTAGCTGCATATGCAGAGGCGATATCTTCTGTACCTGCCATATTAATCAATGTTCCAAGTGCCGGAGTACTTGTCATACCACCGGTAATAGAACCTAAGTTGTTCAAAAGCGGGAGCTTCAGAACATTCTTAGCAATAATAAATCCAATAATCATTGGAAGAATTGTCATGATTGCTCCATATAGGAAGTATACCGGCTCAAAGTATTCTACGAACTTCGCTCCGCCGGAAACACCTGCTCCAATCAAGAACATCATCAGTCCCAGTTCTCTGAGCATTTTTAAGGTTGAATTTTTTGGAACAATAGAAATTTTTCCAATATGTCCAAAATGACCAAATACAAGTCCCATCAGCAAACATCCACCGGTTGTTGTAAGAGAAAAGTTCATATAACTGAAACTTCCTACAATAATACCTACAATGGCTGCTAATGAAAATGCAAAAAGACCAAATTCATCGATTTCAGTAAGAATTAAATTCTTTGCTTTTCGTCCTTCCCCTTCTTTTGCTGTAATCTTAGCCACTTCATCATTCATATTAGCTTTCATGACCTTAGGCACAATCTGAACAAATAAAACAACTCCAACTACACCAAACAGATAGGAAATACCATATCCTACAGATACCAATGCTTCTAAATCTGCTCCAACAGCCGCTTTGGATGCTGAAAATGCCGGTGTGCTGGTTAAAGCACCAGACAAAATACCAACTAAAATTGCACGAAACTGTTCATGATCTAAATCTGTAAAATTACTGCCGATCACAATACACAGTACACAAGTAACCGCAGCAGCCACAATAATTACAAGTCCTAACATAACATAAGATTTAAAATTACGTTTCAGATTTCCAAAAAAATTCGGTCCCGCAATAAATCCAACTGATGTTACAAAGAAAATCAATCCCAGATTCTCTACGATTTTTAATGCCTCTACTGAGAATGATACGCCATCAATCGTCAAATTATCTGATAATCTTCCGTACACAAAGCATCCGTAGAGCAGCGCTATGATAAATACTCCTGCTGTTCCCAGATTAATTCCTTTTACTGTCACCTTTCCCAACGCATATCCGATGGCAGCAATTGCAAATACTGAGAAGGTAAGAAATACTACAGATTTAACTGCCAATATTCCTCCAAATAACTCCATATCTTAACTTCTCCCTTCTACTACTTATGCTCTTCCAGATAAGCAGCACGTCCGCTTTCGTACAGGTTGTTTCCTTCACTGTCGATGATTACAACCAGAGGCATGTCCTCTACATACAATTTTCTGAGCGCTTCTGCTCCCAGATCTTCATATGCGATTAATTCAGCTTTTTTTATACATTTCGCAAGAAGGGCACCCGCTCCACCGATTGCACCAAAGTACACACCGGAATATTTTTTCATTGCCTCTACAACTTCCGGAAGGCGTGCTCCCTTTCCAATCATTCCACGTGCTCCTACAGACATCATAGTCGGTGCATACGCATCCATACGTCCGCTTGTAGTAGGTCCTGCGGAACCAATGACCTGTCCCGGTTTTGCAGGAGTTGGTCCTACATAATAAATAGTGGCATCTTTTGGATCCATCGGAATTTCTTCTCCTCTGGCAAGAGCCTCGCACATTCTCTTATGACCTGCGTCACGAGATGTATAAATGGTTCCTGTTACGAGTACACTGTCACCTGCATGCAATGTCTTTGCAAGTTCTTCTGTCAATGGTAATGTAATTTTTCTGGCTGCCATTTAAATCACCTCCGTTTTATGGCGTGTTACATGGCAGTTGATATTGACTGCACATGGCATACCTGCAATATGAGTCGGTAATGTTTCAATATTAAGACCAATTGCTGTTGTCTTTCCACCAAATCCCTGTGGTCCGATTCCAAGTTCATTTACTTTCTCAAGCATCTCTTTCTCCAGATCTGCATAAAACGGATCCGGATTTTCTGAATCAACCGGACGCATCAGCGCTTTTTTCGCAAGCAATGCAGCCTTGTCAAATGTTCCTCCGATACCAACACCAACTACCATCGGCGGGCATGGGTTCGGTCCTGCTGTCTCTACAACTTCCAGAATGAAATCTTTGATTCCCTGCAGACCATGAGAAGGTTTGAACATACGAATCTGGCTCATGTTCTCACTTCCGAATCCCTTCGGTCCTACAGTTACTTTGATTTCTTCTCCCGGAACAATCTCTGTATAAAGCATTGCCGGAGTATTGTCTCCTGTGTTTCCACGACGTACCGGATCCTTTACAACAGACTTTCTCAAATATCCTTTGTCATATCCGCGGCGAACACCTTCATTGACAGCATCTGTCAAATCTCCGCCTGTCAGATGTACATCCTGTCCAATCTCAAGAAATACACAAGCCATTCCGGTATCCTGACAAATCGGAACGCACTCATTATCTGCAATTTCAAAGTTCTCGATGATGTTATCCAGAACACCCTTTGCAATTTCTCCATCTTCACATGCACGACATGTCTTAATCGCACACTTTACGTCTTCCGGAAGATGATTGTTTGCTTCGATACAGAGTTTCTCGACTACATCTGTAATCTGCTGAACATCTATCTCACGCATTTTTGTCACTCTCCTGTTTCATATTCTTTCTATTTTCAATTTCCTATTTACTACTTTATTGTCAGACTATATGGGATTCCCCCTGCCTCTAAAAGCAGGGGGGAATCTGTCTATCTCTCATGACGTGCATATTTTGGCAGCAGAAGTGGAGATACATCGCCTGTATCTACACCTGCAGCATCCAGTTCATCTGCGTATGCTTTCAAATGATCCAGATTCGGTGTTCCAAGCTCTACTTCTTTTGCTTTTGCAGCCGCTTTTTTACCTGCATTACGTCCGAATACGATAACGTCCAGAAGAGAGTTACCCATCAATCGGTTTCTTCCATGGATTCCACCGGCAGCCTCTCCTGCTACAAGCAGGTTCGGAATTGCATTTGTAAATCCATCTCCGTTAATCTCCAGACCACCATTCTGATAGTGAAGAGTCGGATAAATGAGAATCGGAACCTTTCTCATATCGATTCCATAATTCATATACATACGGAACATTGCCGGGATTCTCTTCTCGATTGTTCCTTCTCCACCGAGAAGTTCAATCATCGGAGTATCCAGCCATACACCCTTCTGTCCGCTTGGTGCCTCTACACCGCGTCCTTCAGAACACTCGCGAATAACACCGGATGCATTGACATCACGTGTCTCCAACGGATGAATATATGCTTCTCCGTTTGCATTAACAAGCTGTGCTCCTACAGAACGAACCTTCTCTGTAACCAGCGCACCCTGGATCTGTACCGGATGAGCCACACCTGTTGGATGATACTGGATAGAATCCTGATACAGAAGTGGTGCTCCTGCTCGATAACCAAGAATCAATCCATCTGCTGTTGCTCCATAGTGGTTGGATGTCGGGAATCCCTGATAATGCATACGTCCTGCACCACCTGTTGCAATAACAACAGTCTTAGCTTTTGCAATTGAGTAATCTCCTGTCTCCATGTTAAGAAGTACAGCACCTGCAACCTGTCCCTTGTCATCTTTCAGAAGTTCTACTGCAGAAGTAAATTCTACAACCGGGATTCCAAGGTTCAATACTTCGTCTCTTACAGTACGCATGATTTCAGAACCAGAATAATCCTTTGCTGCGTGCATTCTCTTTCTGGAAGTTCCACCACCATGTGTCGTGATCATTCTTCCATCTTCTTCTTTATCAAACTCAACGCCCAATTCATTCAGCCATTTGATTGCATCCGGAGCTTCCATAACAAGACGTTTTACCAATTCCGGTCTTGCCGCAAAATGTCCGCCACCGAAACAGTCTAAGTAGTGCTGTACCGGAGAGTCATTTTCTTTATCAGCCGCCTGAATACCACCTTCTGCCATCATTGTGTTGGCGTCACCGATACGAAGTTTTGTAACAATCATAACGTTTGCCCCTGCATTGTGTGCTTCGATGGCACAGGAAGATCCTGCTCCGCCACCGCCAATTACAAGTACATCTACGTCATAGTCAACTTTTGTAATGTCGATATCCTCATTCAGGATACGGCTTGTGGAGTGAAGAATATTAGCCAGCTCAAGCGGCGCCTTCTCTCCTTTGTTCGGACCCACTTTGATTTCTGCAAATGCGTCCGGGTTATAATCCGGATGGAATTCCTTCAGAAGGGCATCCTTTTCATCAGCAGTCAAACGTCTCGGCTCTGTTGCCATACGCTCTGCTCTTGTAGCCTCTACCTTTTTGATGGACTCCATCATATTCTCTGGATATGGTGCATACATGTTTTAAGCCCTCCTTATTTCTCAATCTCTCTTGTATTGTACAGTTCTTTCATCTCAGTAATCGGTTTCTGCATAATCTGTTCAATCAGCTCATCATATTCACCATGATTGATTTCCTCAACACGTTTCTCAAGGTGCTCTGCCTTCGGAGCAATATATTTACCTGTAAGACGTCTAGCAAGAAGTCCTACCTGTGGATGAGAAATGCCTGCCGGACATCTTACGGAACAGCATCCGCAGCTTACACAGTCAAAGGACTCTTCTGCACACTTCTCAAATTCGCCTCTCTGTGCATACGCAATGTACTGCATAACATTCAAATCCTGTGTACATGCTTTTGTACATGCATTACATCCGATACAGCTATAGATTTCCGGATAAAGTTCCATCATAATCTGCTGATGCGGTCTGATATCTTCGATAGAATATGTTCTCTTGTCTGTCGGGAAAAACGGAATACTTGCCACATACATTCCCTCTTCTACCTGTGTCTGACATGCAAGACAAGTTTTCAATTCATTTTTGCCTTTAATTCTGTAAATGGTCGCGCAGGCGCCGCAGAAACCATGACGGCATCCACATCCGCGTTTCCATGTATAACCGGCATATTCCATTGCCGTCATAATGGTAAGTTCGGCTGGAACACTGTATCTCTTACCGCTAAAATATACGTTTACCATATCTCCCATATTGGTATACCAATCCTTTCTCTAACTTTTGCCAAGTTGTATTCACCTTCTGGCTTTTGCCAAGCTCGATTCCGCTTCGCTGCATCTCGCTTGAGTTTCACATGTCTATAAAGACTGTTTTTGTATTTCCGCAGTGTGAAACTCAATTTATTACATAAATCGAGTTTCAGGGTTTCATCCCTTCCGCCCAGTTCCGAAATCAGCTGCCTGTGAGCAAGCTCCCGCATCTGTTTCGTCTCTGGCCGTCACTGCTCATTCCTTAGTACTCGTTTGGCAGTTCCTCAATTTCATCATATCGGAATACCGGACCGTCTTTGCACACATATTTTGATCCAATGTTGCATCGTCCGCACTTACCAACTCCACACTTCATACGGAGCTCCAGAGTTGTATAAACCTGCTCGGAAGTAAATCCAAGCTCTGTAAGTCCTGCAAGTACAAACTTGATCATAATCGGTGGTCCACAGACGAGCGCTACCTTATCCGTATCAAAACCGAGCTCTTTTACATAATTCGGAACAAATCCAACATGTCCGTCCCATCCTTCCTGCTCGCGGTCAATTGTCAAATATACATTTACGCCTTCTGTCTTCATCCAGACTTCCTGGATTTCTTTCAACTGAACCAGATCATCTGCGGAACGAGAACCATAAACGATATCAACTGTTCCGTAGTTCTCACGATTATCCAGTACATAGTTGATAACAGAACGAAGCGGTGCAAGACCGATACCACCTGCAATAAACAGTAAGTTCTTTCCTTTCAGTTCTGTTTCCACTGGGAAAGAATTTCCGTATGGTCCACGAACGGTAATTTCATCGCCTACTTCCAAGCTGTGAAGATAATCAGTAAGTTCTCCACATTTTTTGATACTAAATTCCTGATATTCTTTATTTGTCGGTGAAGATGTAATGGAAAACATCGCTTCGCTGATTCCCGGTGCACATAACATTGCACACTGTCCCGGCATATGCTCAAACAATTTGCCGCCTTCCGGAGCGTTCACACGAAATGTTTTTACATCCGGAGTTTCCTCACGGATATCAGTAATCACACCAACCTGAGGAATCAATGTATCCAATGTATAATTTTTATGGCAATCACATTCACACATTATTCGTTTCCTCCCTGTTTTTCAAATGCTTTGATTACTTTTACGATATTCAATGATGCTGGACATTTTTCAACACAGCGTCCACATCCAACGCAAGAATACATTCCGTCATTGTTTGCCGGATAGTAAACCAGCTTGTGCATAAATCTCTGACGGAATCTCTGCATTTGGCTTGTACGGTTATTTCCATGTGCCATCATTGTAAAGTCAGAGTACATACAGGAATCCCAGCATCTGTAACGGGATACGGTATCTCCTGTTGTATAATCTTTGATATCGTAGCACTGACAGGTCGGACATACAAAGGTACATGTTCCACATGCCAGACATGGTTTGTATAATTCTTCCCAAACCGGAGAATTAAATTTCTCAGATAATGCCTCCCCATTCCATCCTTCTAATGAAAGATTCATATATGGGAGTTTTTCAACAATTGCATGAATTGCTTCTTTTTCAGCCTCAACCGGAGCTTCCTCTGCATCTGTCAAAAGCTCTTTTACAAGCTCTGTCAATGCCTCTCCTTTTTCAGTCAAAGCCTTCCAGTACAGGTCTTCCCCAATCATCCATGTAGCAACGTCAGCCATCGGATCTGCCGCATCAATACCAAATACCTTACAGAAACAGGTTTCTTCCGGTTCATGACAAGCAAGTGCAACAATAGTTCCATGCTCTCTTCTTGCTTTGTAGAATGTATCTACTGGATCTACAAGGAATACTCTATCCAGAACTTCCACGCCTTTTACATCACAGGCTTTCATACCGAACACAACAAAGTTCTGCTCTTTCAAAGCTTGTGGCTCAACAGACATTTTCTTTCCTTCTTTTTTTACAGAATACAGCCCTTCGCTCTGCGGAAAGAATGCATCTTTTGCTGATTTGACTGTTTTTAATGTATCTAAATCTACATTCACTTCCGGTGTCCAGGCAGCATAATTTGTCTGTCCTGCCTTCTCAACCGGAAGGTATAACTCCTGATTCTCCGCGATCATCTGGAATAATGCGGAAAGATTTTCTTTTGCGATCTTATACATACATTATCCCCTCTTTCCTACAATACTAGGTTCCGCGTCATCAAATGTAAAGTTGGTCAGCGGTGCTTTTGAATCGGTATCTTCTCCTGCCTGATACTCTCCATATAATTCATCAATATCCTTGATAAATTTACGATTAAACAGGTGCAGCGGAATGCCCTGCGGACAAACACGACTACATTCTCCACAATCTGTACATCTTCCCGCTACATGGAAAGCCCGGATAATGTGGAACATCTTTTCTTCAAAGGAATCAGCATTTGCTTTCTGTGCACTGTCAAATTTATTGCTGTCAAATACACATTTACGGCAACTACATGCAGGACATACGTTACGACAGGCATTGCAACGGATACATTTACTAAGCTCGCTCTGGAAGAATGCGAATTTCTCTTCTGGGCTCATCGCCTCAATCCGCTCTACTTCTGCAAAACGATCTGCATCCTTTGTATCTTTGGACTCGCCAATCAATTCATCGTACACCTGATGCTCTTTTCCTTTACATACATGACATCTTTCCAGCATTGCATCTTTGTATGCACAGGTCTTTTCTCCATAAATGGTCTGAATCTTCAGTTCTTCTCCTTCATCGGAAAGTTCTGCGCCTTCGATGCTCTCGATTCCTTTGATTCCCATTTTTCGAATTTTTTCGATGTCCAGTTTTCCTTTACATCCAACACCTACGATATATGCTTTTTCTCTGTCCACACGGTGCTCTTTGATTAACTGGTTAAAGCTATATGTATCACATGGTTTTAAGAAAACCAGTGTCTTTCCTTCCATCTTAGAAGCTTCAATCATATACTTGCTTAAATTTGCTCCACAGAATCCATTGTAAACAAAGTCTGCAAGTTCTTCTGCATTTTCAAAGTAAGCCGGTTCCGGATTGTAAGGCAAGTCTCCAGCTTTCCAGCCGAGAACACGTGCCACTGTTCCGTCAGACAGCAGTTCTTTTGCACGATTTACTAATTCTTGCATCTCAAATCCCCCAATCTAACGTTTTCCCCGAGAGAGTATATCTTCTCTACAAAACTGTTCATGGTGTCAGAGAATTTCACACCCTCTGCCGCAGATACCCATTCTACGCGAGTACGTCCATTTTCAATACCGATATAATCAAGCATTGAGAATAACAATGTCATACGTCTTCTTGCATAATAGTTACCTGTACTATAATGACAGTCTCCCGGATGGCATCCACACATGATCACTCCGTCTGCACCTTTTTCAAATGCACGCAAGATGAACATTGGATTTACACGACAGGAACAAGGTACACGAATGATCTTAACATCAGCCGGATATGTCAGACGGCTGCTTCCTGCCAGGTCTGCTCCTGCATAACTGCACCAGTTACAGCAGAATGCTACAATCTTCGGTTTAAATTCTTTATTTTCTATCGACATATTGCATCTACCTCCGCTATAATCTGTCTATTTGAGAATCCCTGCAAGTCCATAGATCCGGACGGACATGCAACTGTACAAGCACCACATCCTTGACAAAGCGCATTGTTTACAACCGCAATACGACGAACTTCACGAATACCATGGTCATTTACTTCTTTCTCTTCATAAGTAATTGCTCCATAAGGACATACATTTGCACAAGTAGAACATCCGTTACACAACAGTTCATCCGCTTTTGCTGTACATGGGTTCGTCATCAGCTTATCCTTTGCAAGCAAACCGATTGCCTTCACTGCGGCAGCTCCTGCCTGAGCAACTGTTTCCGGAATATCCTTCGGACCCTGGCATACACCTGACAGGAAGATACCTGCTGTCGGAGATTCTACCGGACGAAGTTTTGCATGTGCCTCTGTCAAGAAGTTATTGGTATCAATACTTGCTGTCAGCATAGTTGCAATCTTACGAACATCTGGATTTGGCTCGATTGCAGTTGCAAGAACAACCATATCTGCTTCTTTCAGAATCTGTTTGTTGTCCAGAAGATCAGCTCCCTGTACAAGTAATTTTCCATCTGGCTGCGGAATTACCTTTCCAACCTGACCTTTGATATAATTTACACCATACTGCTCTACCGCTCTTCTGTAGAACTCGTCAAAGTTCTTACCCGGTGTACGAACATCAATATAAAATACAGTTACGTTTACATCCGGATATTTATCACGAATCAGCATTGCATGTTTTGCTGTGTACATACAACAAATCTTAGAACAATACGGCTTTCCTCTGTCATCAGAACAACGGCTACCCACACACTGGATAAATACGATTTCCTTCGGTGCTTTTCCATCGGAAAGTCTTTCCAAATGTCCATGTGTTGGTCCTGCTGCATTCATCACACGCTCTAACTCAAGAGAAGTGATGACATCAGGACTCTGGCTATATGCATACTCGTCATATTTTTCCAGATTAATTGTATCAAATCCGGTTGCAACTACGATCGCACCGTATTTCTGTGTTACAATTTCATCCTGCTGTTCGTAATCAATTGCGCCTGCCTGACATACTTTCGCACAGATACCACATTTTCCGGTTTTGAACTTGATACAATTATCACAATCAATTACCGGCACATTCGGAATCGCCTGTGCAAATGGTGTGTAGATTGCACTTCTATTGTTCAATCCGCGGTTAAACTCATTTGGCGCTTTTTTAGACGGACATTTTTCCTGACACAGACCACAGCCTGTACATTTATCCATATCAACATGTCTTGCTTTCTTGCGGATATCTACTGTAAAGTCTCCAACGAAACCACTTACATTTTCAACTTCACTGTATGTATAAATTGTGATTTTTTCATGTGCCGCTGCCTCCACCATCTTCGGTGTCAAGATACATGCAGAACAGTCCAATGTCGGGAATGTCTTATCAAGCTGAGACATTCTTCCTCCGATACTTGGTGTCTTCTCCACAATATCTACTTCATATCCTGCATCTGCAATATCCAGAGCTGTCTGGATTCCGGCGATACCACCACCGATTACAAGTGCTCTCTTTGTAACCAGACTTTCCCCCGGCTGTAATGGTGCATTTAAGTTTACTTTTGCAACAGCTGCACGCATCAAAATCACTGCTTTTTCTGTTGCTTCCTCAATATCTTTATGAATCCATGAACAATGCTCGCGGATATTTGCGATTTCTACCATGTATGGATTCAAGCCCGCACGCTCTGCAGCCTTTCTAAAGGTTGCCTCATGCATACGCGGGGAACAGGAACATACAACGATTCCTGTCAAATGTTTTTCTTTGATTGCCTCTGCAATCTTTGCCTGACCTGCCTCAGAACACATATACTGATAGTCTTCGGCATGGACAACTCCTGGCTCTTTCAATGCCATTTCTGCTACTTTTGATACATCGACTGTAGCTGCGATATTACTTCCGCAGTGACAGACAAATACTCCAAGTCTCTGCACCCGACTCACCTCCTATATCTTCTGAATGCGCTGACTAATAACTGCTGCGGCAATTCTGGATCTAACATTTCCGGAATCTCGTCCGCTGTCAGATAATCCTGTTCTTTCTGACGAACAACAATCTGTCTTGCCGCATCGATCAATTTACCTGGTTTTACATCACGCGGACATCTCTCTACACAAGCAAAGCAAGAAAGACACTTCCACAATGATTTGGAATTTACAAGACTCTCAATATCTTCATTCACCACATAAGATACGAACTGATGTGGTTTGATATCCATCTCATTATAGGACGGGCATGTAGCTGAGCACTTTCCGCATTTCATACATTTAAGCGGATTCACACCACTGATTTCTTTGATCATTTCAGCCTGTTTTCTCTCAGAACTCATTACTTTGCCACCTCCTCTTTCACTCCCAGCGCCTCTGCAAGAAGCTCTGTAAAATAATGTACCGGCAACTTATTACTCTTATTCAAATTGTACATACAGAGTGGACAGGCTGTGATCAGCATTTCTGCGCCAAATCCTGCCGCACTATCCATAATCTTATCACACATGGACTCTGCCATCTCTTTTTCCTTCAGAGATATGTATCCTCCGCAACACTCATTGCGATACGGATATACAACCGGTTCTGCTCCGATTGCCCGAATAAAATCTTCGATGATCGTTGGATTTTCCGGGTTATCAAACGCAAGCAATTTGCTTGGTCGAAGAAGCAGACAACCATAATATGCGCCAATCTTCTTTCCCGTTAATGGATTTGTAACCTTTTTCTTCAATTCATCAAATCCTACTTTATCGCGGAGCACTTCCAAAAAATGATACACTTCTGTCTCACCCAGGTATGGCTCATCCAATCCCATATAATTATTGGCCCTTGTACGGATGTCCTCCACATTCCGCATATCATCATTGACTCTTTTAATCACATGATGACAAGCAGAACACATTGTCACGAGATCCTGACCTTTTTCTTTTGCAGCATTGAGTGCACGTACTGAAGACAGCTTTGTAGCAATTTCATCAGTTCCCAACGGATATACACCACCGCAGCACTGCCAGTCTTCGATTTCTTCCAGTTCGATTCCCAGTGCTCTAGCTGAAGCTCTGGCGTAAACATCCAGTTCTACTGCCTTTGTTCTCAAAGTGCATCCCGGATAATAACTGTACTTCATAGTTCTCGTAGTCCTTTCTTTCTAAATTATTGAAATATTATTACATGCAAATTATAGCATATTTTTTGTTTCATTTATAACTTAATTTGTGCAATTACATCTTTTAATGCATTTGCGCTCTTATGAAGCAAGGCAACTTCTTCTTCTGTCAATTTCATCGGAACTTTTCCTTTTACTCCGTTCGGTCCGACCAACGTCAGTGTACTTAAACATACATCCTCTACCCCATATTCTCCATGCATCATAGAAGATACTGTTGTTACAGATTCTGTAGCTGACAGCAGCAATCCGCAAAGCTTACAGACTCCTCTGGATACAGCATAGAATGTAGCTCCCTTATTCGCAATAATCTGACCACCAGATTTCTGAACATAAGTAAGCATTGCCTCTTTATCCAGTTCCTCAAATTCTTTTCCGAAAGATGTGGACATCTCTGCATAATCATCAACATTCACACCTGCAATTCTTGCTGCTGACCATGGAATAAAAGATGTATCTCCATGCTCACCAAATACATATGCGTGAATATTTCTCTGTGCCACTTCAAAATGATCAGATAAACCACAACGAAGACGTGCGGAATCCAGAATTGTACCTGAACCAATAACCTGATTCTCAGGCAATCCAGAAATTTTTGTGAACACATATGTCATAACATCCACAGGATTACTTACAATGATATAAAGTGCGTTCGGCGCTGCTTTTGTAATAAGTGGTGTGATTTCCTTTAAGATATTCACGTTTGTCTGTGTCAGCTCAATTCTTGTCTGACCTGGCTTACGTGCAATACCAGATGTGATAATGACGATATCAGAATCTTTAGCGTCCTCATAATCTCCTGCTTCAACGGAAACTGGATCTCTAAAACAGGTACCCTGCTCAATATCCATTACTTCCCCTTCTACCTTCTGTTTGTTGATATCGATCAGTACCAGTTCTGATGCGATATCCATTCCTGACAGCGTATACGCAATTGTTGCTCCTACACTTCCTGCTCCAATAATTGTGATTTTACTGCTCATGTTTTTTCTCCTTTTTCATTGTTATTTATTTAACAACCCGGTCTGTAAAAAATGGAATCTTAATAATCATTTTTTAATTACAATCAAGATTCCACTTATCATTTACTATATCATATTGTCAATAAATTAACAAGATGTTTTTTGGTAAATTAAAAAAACATTTGTCTGCCAATTAACTTCCTCACGAACGCTCACTTCGATTCCGCTTTGCTTCATCTCAGTGTTCGTTTGACTCACATAAAATAGCAGACGAAACCATATTATTCCGCAAGCGGATATATGGTTTTGTCTGCTATTTTGCGTTCGTGCTATTCGTTCATCTTTGCAAGTTTAGCTGTCTGATCTGCTGCGATTAGACTGTCAATCACTTCATCTAGATCTCCGTTCAAAATCGTATCCAGTTTATGAAGTGTAAGTTTGATTCTGTGATCCGTCACACGTCCCTGTGGGAAATTATAAGTACGAATCTTCTCTGAACGATCTCCTGTTCCCACCTGACTCTTTCTGGCCTCTGCCTCAGCATCATGTTGTTTTGCCAGTTCCAATTCATACAATCTTGCACGCAGTACCTTCAACGCTTTATCCTTGTTCTTTAACTGTGATTTTTCATCCTGACAGGAAATCACAATACCTGTTGGAATATGGGTCAAACGCACCGCAGAGTCCGTTGTATTAACACACTGTCCTCCATTACCGGATGCGCGGAATACATCGAACTTGCAATCATTCATATCCAGTTCCACATCTACTTCTTCAGCTTCCGGCATAATTGCCACTGTAATTGTAGAGGTATGGATTCTTCCGCCACTTTCCGTCTCCGGCACTCGCTGCACACGATGCACACCACTTTCATATTTCAATCTGGAAAATGCTCCCTGCCCGGTAATCATAAATACACACTCTTTGAACCCGCCAATTCCATTTTCATTCAAAGAAATCATTTCCGTTTTCCAACGACGGCTTTCTGCATAGTGCTGATACATACGATAAATTTCAGCAGCAAACAAAGCTGCCTCATCCCCGCCTGCTCCGGCACGAATTTCCACAATAACGTTCTTTTCATCATTTGGATCCTTTGGCAAAAGAAGGATTTTCAGTTCATGTTCCAATTCTTCCACCCGAGCCTTAGAATCATTCAATTCCTCTTTTGCAAGTTCACGCATCTCTTCATCTGACTCTTCTTCCAACATCAATAAACTGTCTTCTATATTTTGTTTACACTGTTTATATTCCTTGAACGCCTCCACAATCGGAGCAAGATCACTCTGTTCTTTCATCAACCCCCGAAAACGTGCCGCATCATTCGCCACATCCGGCTCCTGAAGTTCTCCCATAACCTCTTCATATCGAATGACCAAATCTTCTAATCTGTCAAACATTCTTCCATTCCTTTCTCTTTTCCAGGCGCAATCCGCCTCTCTTTATCCACTCCGTCTTTTTCTTCTAACCTTCACACGTATCATACACGCCGCAGACCACGCGGTCAAGTCCCGTCAAATCTTTTTTTACCGCAACTTGCACAAATCCATTCTGTTTTAAATAAGAAGAAACCGCTTCTCCCTGTTCTGCTCCAATTTCAAAAATCAACCATCCACCGGGCTGCAAATAATTTCGGCTTTCTTCTATAATCTTTCTGTAAAAATATAAACCATCTTCTTTTCCATCAAGAGCAAGCAGCGGATCATGTTCCCGCACTTCCGGCTGCAATGTTTTTATAACTGCCGAAGGAATATATGGCGGATTAGAAAGTATCATATCGAATTTTTCAGAAACGCCAGAAAACAAATCACTTTCTATCCATTCAGCATCCACTTGGAGGATTCTCGCATTTTCTTTTGCGACCTGAAGGGCTTTATCCGACACATCTACTCCGACCCCTGTAATTTCACACTTTTTCCGACCATAAGAAAGCACACTCAGTAAAATACAACCAGAGCCAGTACACATATCCAACACCCGCAGTGGTTTCTTTGTATTGATTTTCTCCAATGCAGTCTCTACCAATATTTCCGTATCCTGCCTTGGAATCAGCACATGTTCATTCACTCGAAATTCCAGCCCCATAAACTCTTGCACTCCTGTGAGATGCTGCAGCGGAATTCTTGTTTCCCGTTCTGAAATTAGAGTTTGATAGGTTGCCCGGTGACTATCCTTCATCTCCTGATTCGAGTCAGCAAAGTAAGTAGCACGATTGATTCCAGTTACGTATTCCAATAGATACCATGCATCCAGACCGGCTTCCTCAATCCCCGCTTCTTTTAATCTCTCAATTCCTTCCTCATATGCCTGTCGCAGTGTCATACCTTCTCCCCTTCTGCATCAAAATCCTTGCCGAAAGTTGCTTTTTCGTATGCTTTCCAATCAAATACTGCTTCCACTGCTTTAATCGCCACTTCAATCATACTGTCATCCGGCTCTTTTGTCGTCATCTTCTGAATCATAAGTCCCGGCTTACTCAGAAGATTAACGATTAAATTCTCACTGTTTCCCGCCAGTCGAATAATTTCATAAGAAACTCCTGCAATCAGAGGCAACAACGCTATTCTAAGAACAACTCTCAAAACCTGTGATTCTGTCGTAATAAAAAAGCAAAAAACGATACTGACGATCATAACAAAAAATAGAAAACTGGTTCCGCATCTTTTATGTTCTCTGGAACTTTTTCTCACATTTTCCACAGTAAGTTCCAACCCATGTTCGATGCAATTGATACATTTATGCTCTGCGCCATGATACATGAACGTTCTTTGTATATCTTCCATCCTGGAAACAAGCGCAATATATCCGAGGAAAATCAGAATTCTGATTATACCTTCCATAATCGTCAAAATCCATCCGGATCCAATATATTTCCTTGCAATATTACTCAGAAAATAAGGCAGCACCATAAAAATTCCAATTGCCAGCACAAAAGAAACTGCCAACGTCAGATTCATCAATATCTTTTCTTTTTTCTCCTGTTTTGCGCTTTCTTCGCCGGTCATTTCAACACCTTTTTCATCCTCTTCTTCGAAAAAAGATGCCGAAAACATCAGCGTTCTAATTCCCAGCACAAGAGAATCTACAAAATTAAAAATCCCTCTAATAAACGGAATCTTCGTCACTGCTTTCCATGGCATAACACTCTGATATTCTTGCACATCTACCACTATTTCCTGATCCGGTTTTCGAACCGCCACTGCATAGCGGTCCCCATTCTTCATCATAATCCCTTCCAGTACAGCCTGTCCGCCTATATTTGATGACTTCATTTCTTTCTCCTAACATCAGTAAACTCGTTCCAATCTAAAATGTTCTTCATACAATAACAGGCTGAGATTTTAACGTCTCAGCCTGCTACAATTCTTTTTCTTATTTAATACCATACTTCTTATTGAACTTGTCAACACGTCCACGTGCCTGTGTAGCTTTCTGCTGACCTGTATAGAACGGGTGGCACTTAGAGCAAATTTCTACGTGAATGCTCTCATTTGTAGAACCTGTTACAAATGTGTTACCGCAGTTGCAAGTTACAGTTGCCTGATGGTACTCTGGATGGATACCTTCTCTCATGATTTTCACCTCTCTATTTTAAAATATAGTTATTCTAATCTCTAAACAGCTTTCTTATTGTAGCATACCTCAATTTTATTTGCAAGTTTTTTTTAAGAAGTTATATAAATTTCTGTTTGTTTACTAATTTCACTAATTCTGAATTATCCTTTGTTCTTGAGAACATATTCAACAGATTATCCACAGCCTCTTCTGCCTTCATGCCATTCATTGCACGACGGATAATATAAACGGCTTCCTGTTCTTCCTTACTAAGCAGCAGATCTTCCCGTCTGGTGCCGGATTTTGGAATATCAATCGCAGGAAACACTCTCTTTTCCTGCAACTTTCTGTCCAGCACAAGTTCCATATTACCGGTTCCTTTAAATTCTTCATAAATTACATCATCCATCTTGCTTCCGGTATCTACAAGTGCAGTTGCCAGAATGGTCAAACTTCCGCCTTCACGCATATTTCTAGCAGCACCAAAAAAGCGTTTTGGCATATGCAACGCTGCAGGGTCAAGTCCACCCGAAAGCGTCCTTCCCGAAGGTGGAACAACCAGATTGTATGCTCGTGCAAGTCTCGTAATACTATCCAAAAGAATCATAACATCCTTTCCATGTTCTACAAGACGTTTTGCACGCTCAATCACCATTTCAGAAACACGCTTATGATGTTCTGGAAGTTCATCAAAAGTCGAATGGATAACTTCTACATTTGGACCTTCAATCGCCTCTTTGATATCAGTCACTTCTTCCGGACGCTCATCGATCAGCAAAATCAAAAGATGCATATTCGGCTCTGTACGCTGCACAGAAAGAGCAACTTCTTTTAAAAGAGTCGTTTTACCTGCTTTCGGCGGAGACACAATCATACCACGCTGTCCCTTACCAATTGGGGAAAGTAAATCCATGATTCGCATAGCTGTGGAACTCTTTTCATTTTCCAGTGAAATTCTTTCATCCGGAAAGATTGGTGTCAGATTTTCAAAATTAGGTCTCCGAATTGCTTCCGCCGGACGCATTCCATTAATTGTTGTTACATATAATAA
>Scooby_p1__coassemble_318_pt1 | contig 28864 bp, 25 predicted proteins | sample Scooby_p1__metabat2_high_PE_031 | metagenome-assembled genome bin Scooby_p1 | reverse complement strand
ATGTTTTATTAATAAATGCATATAGAAAGAGGGAGAAAATGAAAAAGAGAATACAATCAATGGCGATAACATTATTTTTTGTGGGTGTTTTGTTATTAGGACAAGGACTTACGGTTTTAGCAAAAACAGAAGACAGGCTGGTAGATGGGTCATATTTGACAATGGAGGATTCGGCAGAAGGTACAATACAATCAAGAGATGTGCTTCGTGGACAGCATCTAATGGATGGAAATAGTGGTATTTCTAAGGCTGGAAGAGGCAGGATTTATGCATATGGTGCTACTTCTGCAAATCATGATGTGGAAAAGATTGCTGTAATTGTTTATGTAGACCGATATATCGAGGAACTTGATAAATGGGGACAGGTAGCAACTTTTACAGCAGAAGATGCGAATACATATTATGTATCGGTTGGAAAGGTTGTGCAGGTAGAGAGAGGTTATTATTATCGTGTTCGTTGTGATCATATAGCTGGTAATCCATCGGTAAATGAGATTGATACTGATGCATCCTTCACTGATGGTATCTTTGCAGACTAACAGCTACTAGATTTTATTCGAACTCTGAAAGCAGCCACCGGCTGATATCAGCAGGAGTAACTATTAACTAATTAAAAAAATAAAAATAATAAGAAAATAGAAACCTGTACCGAAAAAACACCACTAATTTTATGATACATACGGTGGTTGCTTTCAGAGTTCGAGGGTAGAATCAGAAAAATGAAAGAAAGAAGCAACCGGGGCTTAGGCCTGTCCGGTTGCTTCTTTTAATGCTTTCGCAAGTTGATCCGGGCAGGATGTCGCTTTGTATCCGCAGCGAATTCCCTCAATACGGGAAATGGCTTCATTCACATCCATTCCTTCGATAAGACGGCCGATTCCTTGCAGGTTGCCGCTGCATCCACCGAGGAAGGAGACATTTTTAACTTTATTGTCTTCAATTTCAAAATTAATTTCTTGGGAACAAACCCCTCTTGGTCTATATTTCATAATGAAAAATCCTCCTTATTATTTGAACAGACGGTGCGTCTGACATTATATTGATTATAACAAAGCTGAAATAAAAAATCTATCTTAGGATTGAAAGTTTATGGATTTTAGGAGAGCTGTACGCGGAAATTCAAAATTTCGTTCGTCAAGTTTCGCCAAGAGCAGGCGGAATAAGACAAAATAAAATGGGAGGGGAGGATTCGAAAGAGGCGGTGCAGTTGAGAAAAAAGTAGTGTTTTAAGGCAGTTTGCAAGGAAGAGGGTATGTGAAATACGAGTGGAATTGGAAGGCACAGTAAGTGATGATATGTAGAAATGTGTCGTACGGTTTTTGAGGAAATCTATGGATTTATGGGCTATAATAGCCTCAACACAATCCGAGGGAACGAGAGGACTTGTGATAAAAAATAGAATCAAAATAACAGGAGGGCTTCGTTATGTTTAATGGAGTAGTGACCGACACAAATATCGTTATGTATCTTATGATAGCGGTAGGTGTCATTGGAGTGCTGGCTAAGGTTATGAACCAGATTACTCTGCGCCGGATGGTCAAAGCGGCAGGGAACATGTCAAAGAGTACACACAAACTGATGAAACTGGTGCGGGCAAAATATGAACACGCGTGTATGATGCACGATAAGGTAGAAAATGTTGACGCATTTGTAGAGAAATACATATATGAGTATCGAGGAATTTTATTCCGAGTGCACACGTGGAGGCAGCTGGAAATACAGACAATCTGGTTTTCTGGAATTTTGGCTGTTTTGGGAGCCGCATCGCATTATATGACGCATGGTATATGTGAACAGATGTATCAATATATTGCTGTAGGGGCGGCGGAGATGCTTTTGTTGTTTGTAGTGAGTCAATTGTCGGACGAGCAGTACAAGATAGAGGCGGTAAAGAACTATATGGTCGATTATCTGGAAAATGCATGCGCACATAAATATCATAAGGTGCGGCAGGCGGAACGGGAAGAGATTAATGTGATTCAGCCGGAGGCATCCGGCGCAAGGGGACAGGGAAAAGGAAAAAGGGGAGAGAAAATAGAGGCAGAAGAGGAGAAAGAGTCACCGGAACTGTCAATCAATATAGAAGGAGAACCGCGCCATGCGAAAAATGGGGAGGCAGCACGGCAGGTTATCCGGCGGGCTATGCGGGAGAGCAGTGGAGAAAAAGAAGAAACCGCTTTAAAAGAAGAAACAATTCGCCAGATTTTGGAAGAGTTTTTAGCATAGTATATGTAGTATATAAAGATGTTTCGGTAAAAAGAAGCCTGACGAATTGTTTCGTGCTATGACTCTCATAATTCTGCACCACGTTTATCTTTATATCGTTCTTTTCGAATGAAACCTACCGGAATATCCGAGGTTTATCTTGCCTGAATGTAGAAAATATAGTAAGATAAGATAGATTTTAGAAGGATCGGATGGAAGGTTGTCAGAATGTTTATTGTAGAAAACATCCGGGGTACAAAGGAGAGAACTATATGTGGTATTGGATTGTAGTGGCCCTTTTAATTGCCACTGCTGCAGGACTGATTGCTGCGATTTTTATTTCTATAAAGAAGAATAAGCAGTCAGATAGCGGATACGATGAAGAATACGATAGGAAGATGCATGCAGAAGATCAGACTCAGCGAAGACAGCGTCGGCCACGGGAGGAGACGGCACCAGTACGGGTACGGAGCGAGGAGCGGCCACGCAGAAAACCGAAGAAACAATGGAAGGTAATTTTGGAAAATCTGGATACATGGGAGAAATTTACATATATATTTTACGATAATATCGGGATTGGAAGAGCTAGGAACTGTGAAGAGTTTGAGAAGTTTTTAACTGTTCAGGATGATCCGAGAGTATCAAAAGTACATTGCGTGATCATTCGAAAGGGAGAAAAGTTATATCTCAAGGATTTGGGATCCAGAAACGGAACATACTTAAATGGACAGCAGATTCAGCAGCCGGTAGTCATCCAGAGAGATGATGTGATTGGAGTCGGAGAAACACAAATTGAATTACAAAAAGTATTGCGGGAACGAGATTAATCGTTCCCCTTTTCTTTACAAGCAAACTTTAGCGTGTTAAAATAAAAGTTATTAGAAATTTGATTAAAGTTGATTACAGGAGGAATTAGATGATTAAATTATATGATCATGGCGTATACCTGTTAAACGGCACAGAAATCGTGGAAGATACTAGCAGTGTGCAGGCGCCTTTAAGCAAAGAAGAAGCAGCGAAAAATACAATCGCGTATGGAATTTTGAATGCGCATAATACATCTGGCAATATGGAAAATCTGCAGATCAAGTTTGATAAGCTGACCTCTCATGACATTACATTTGTGGGAATTATTCAGACAGCACGTGCATCAGGACTGGAAAAGTTTCCGATTCCATATGTTTTGACAAACTGTCACAATTCTCTGTGTGCAGTAGGTGGTACCATTAATGAAGATGACCATATGTTTGGACTGACTTGTGCGAAGAAGTATGGCGGTGTTTATGTTCCGCCTCATCAGGCAGTTATCCATCAGTATGCACGAGAGATGCTGGCAGGCGGCGGCAAGATGATTCTTGGTTCTGACAGTCATACACGTTACGGTGCATTGGGAACAATGGCAATGGGTGAAGGTGGACCGGAGCTTGTAAAACAGCTTCTGAATAAGACCTATGATATCAAGATGCCGGGAGTTATCGGTATTTATCTGGATGGAGAACCAATGAAGGGCGTTGGACCACAGGATGTGGCACTGGCAATCATTGGTGCGACATTTAAAAATGGTTATGTAAACAATAAAGTGATGGAATTTGTCGGACCGGGTGTTGAGAAACTGAGCGCTGATTTCCGTATCGGAATTGATGTTATGACAACAGAGACAACTTGTCTTTCTTCCATCTGGAAAACAGATGAGACAATTCGTGAATTCTATGAGATCCATGGAAGAAGCGGAGATTATAAAGAATTGAATCCAGGTGCATGTACATATTATGATGGCATGGTTTACGTGAACTTGAGTGAGATCAAGCCAATGATTGCGATGCCGTTCCATCCAAGTAATGTATATACAATTGATGAAGTAAATGCAAATCTGAAGGATATCCTGCATGACGTAGAGGAAAGAGCACTTGTAAGTCTGGATGGTGCAGTAAATTATTCATTACAGGATAAAATCCGTGATGGGAAATTGTATGTTGAGCAGGGAATCATCGCAGGATGTGCAGGCGGCGGATTCGAAAATATCTGTGCAGCAGCAGATATTATTCGTGGAAAATATATTGGTTCCGATGCATTTACATTTAGTGTATATCCGGCAAGTACGCCGATTTATATGGAACTGGTGAAAAATGGAGCAGTGGCAGATCTGATGGCAGCAGGTACAATTGTGAAGACTGCATTCTGCGGACCATGTTTTGGAGCAGGAGATACACCGGCAAATAATGCATTCTCGATTCGTCATTCTACAAGAAACTTCCCGAACCGTGAAGGTTCTAAATTACAGAGTGGACAGATTTCCTCTGTTGCATTGATGGATGCGCGTTCTATCGCAGCAACAGCGGCAAATAAAGGATTCTTGACTCCGGCAACAGCTATGGACGTAGAATTTAAAGGACCAAAATATCATTTTGATTCCAGTATTTATGCGAACCGCGTGTTCGATAGTAAGGGAGTTGCGGATCCGTCTGTCGAGATACAGTTTGGACCAAATATTAAGGACTGGCCGGCAATGTCTGCATTACCGGAAAATCTGATTTTAAAAGTTGTTTCTGAGATTCATGATCCGGTTACTACGACAGATGAGCTGATTCCGTCAGGAGAGACTTCTTCTTATCGCTCCAATCCACTTGGACTGGCTGAGTTTGCTTTGTCCAGAAAGGACCCTGCATACGTAGGAAGAGCAAAAGAAGTACAGGCGGCACAGAAGGCAATTGAAGCGGGAACATGCCCGCTGGAAGTACTGGATGAATTGAAACCGGTAATGGAAACGATTCAGAAAACATATCCGGAAGTCGGAGAAGGCAACATTGGTGTTGGAAGTACAATCTTTGCAGTTAAACCGGGAGATGGATCTGCGCGTGAACAGGCTGCATCCTGTCAGAAGGTATTGGGCGGATGGGCAAATATTGCTAACGAGTATGCAACGAAACGGTATCGTTCCAATCTGATCAACTGGGGAATGTTGCCGTTCTTGACAGAGGCAGATCATGAGGCGCTGCCGTTTAAGAATGGAGATTACATCTTTGTACCGGACGTGCGTAAAGTTGTGGAAGAAAAGCAGGCAGTTGTGAAGGCTTATGTAGTGGGAGATTCTTTACAGGAAATCGAATTGAAACTGGGAGAAATGACTGATGCAGAGAGAGAGATTATTCTGAAAGGATGTCTGATTAATTATTACAGAGGCTGATCATTTAGAGAATCACAAGAACCACAGCGTGGCGGCATGTTAGGTCACGCTTGAATATGATTTTCAGATAGGTACAAATGCAAAAGGGTATCACAAGACCATCAGAGGTGAGTGATGCCCTTTGTCTGTTTTAAAATAGATTTTGAAATAAAATTTCAGATGGATTTATCAGGTGAATATCGACAGGAGGTTGAAAAATGAACAAAGAACAAGAGTTTCTGGAAAAATTAAGTTTATTAAAGGAAAAAGCATTGGGGCAGGAGAGCCGGATTTCGCAGGAGGAAGTACGGGAGTTTTTTGCACAGGATTGTCTGGCAGAAGAACAGATGTTGCTGGTTTATGATTATCTTCTCTCTCAGCGGATTACCGTAACCGGATATATGAAAAGTGGGGAAGTGATGTCACAGAATCAGGCAGGAGGCAGTGTCTATACTCCGGAGGAAGAAGCATATCTAAAAGAATATGAAACAGATCTGGCAGCGCTGCGCCAGGAAAAGTCGGGAGAGCGGGAACAGTTATTGAAATTGACAGCAGAGGGAGATGTAGATGCGAAGAGTCGTTTGACGGAGATTTATCTTCCGGTGGTGCTGGAGATTGCCAAACAACTGTGGTGCCAGGACGTATTTTTGGGTGATCTGGTTCAGGAAGGAAATGTAAGCCTGATGCTGGCATTAGATTTTTTGAAGGCAGAGGGAACACTGGAAGGTCAGGCGGAAGAAATCGATCTGTGTCTGCGAAGAGAAATCCGTCAGGGGATTCAGGTTTTGATTGAGGAACAGACAGAGATGAAACGTTGTGATAAGAAAATGGAAGAACAGGTAAATGATCTGGACGTGGCGCTGCATCGTCTCGCAGATGAGAAAGGGCGGGCAGTCACGATTGATGAATTGGCCGAATATATGAAAATTTCGGAAGAAGCAATTTTGGATATTATGAAATTGGCTGGAGAAGATTTGTATGAAAAATACAAGGATGGCGAATCGGAAAAAAACTGAGAGCGGACATATTTAAAAAAGCAATGCAACAAAGGAAGCCTTTTTATACTCTAATAGATATATCTGGAAAAGAAAGGAGGGCGTCGGATGCAGGATTATGAAACCTGTTCAGAGCGGATATTGATTCGGAGAGCCAGGCGTGGCGATGTGCAGGCATTTGGAATTTTATATGGAAGAATTTACAAAGATTTGTATCGATTTGCTTTGTACACGATGAAACAGACACAGGATGCAGAGGATGTTGTCAGTGAGACGGTGGTGACTGCGTATGAAAAATTACATCAGTTGAAGAAAGAAGAGTCTTTTCGGAGCTGGATTTTTACAATACTGGCAAATCAATGCAAAAAACATTTTCGGAAAAATGGGAATACGGATGAGCTAATAGAAGGAGTTGCAGTACAGGAAGTGAATCATGAAGAGAATCAGGATATCAGAAATGCATTTATGCAGTTGAATGAAGACGATCGGATGATTATTGCCTGTTCTGTGTTTGGAGGGTATCCCAGCGAAGAAATCGGAAGCATGATGCAGATGAATCCTGCTACAGTGCGATCTCGCAAGGCCCGCGCATTGGAAAAGATGCGGCAGATGGTGGAATAGAACTTATTAGAGTAGAAAGGGGTTAGGAATAATGGACGATAGAGAATTGAAGAAATGGATTCAAGCCCAGTCAGAGAACATAGAGATTCCGGCGTCCCTGGAACCGGAAAATGTTGTAAAACAGTTGGAAAAAAAGGTGAAGAAAAAGAAGACGGCATATCATAGGAAGGTGATCGGTGCGGCAGCCTGTCTGGTGGTAGTAGTTGGTATCGGTGCGGCAGGAATTGCAGGCGTGTTTGGTTCACGAGGAAATGAAGGGACAGGAATACAACAGGCAGAGGAACGGACGGATGAGGCTGTGGCTGGTAAGGTGGCTGCGATTGCAACGGCAGAAGATTACAATGAAGTATATTCCTATATTGAAGCAGAAAATAAGAGACGGGATCAAGGAAATAGCTGGCTGCGAAGTGGCGGGGAATCGGATGCGAAGACCGAATCTGTGGCTGATGCCTCAGGCAGTACGAATGGTGCATCGATGCAGTATGCGGATTCCGGTTATTCTGATACCAATATCCGGCAGGAGGGTGTTGGAGAAGGCGACCGGGTGAAGACGGATGGAGAACGAATGTATGTAGTGGATAATCATTCCGTCAATATTGTAGATATTACGCAGGAACAAATGCAGGAACTCAGTAAAATTAACTTTTCGGAAGAACAATATATATCCGAGCTCTTTGTGAAAAATGACCGCCTGATTGTTTTCTATAATCAGACGGAAGTCAGCGAAGTAGAGGACAAGGAAACGATAGCAGCGGATATGGACGTAAAGCCAGTGGACGGTGCGTATTATCGGGAATATACGGTTGCGGAAACATTTGATATCAGAAATCCGGAAGAGCCGAAGTCTGTCGGAAAAGTTTCACAAAGCGGATCTTTTCATACGATGCGGGCGGTGGGCGATTATGTGTATTTGTTCAGTAATTATTACCCGGAAATGGACAGCAGCCGAACTTATGTAGAAGGTTATATTCCAAAAGTACAGGGAGAGGCTTTGCAGAGTACAGATATCTTACTGCCGTCATGGAAGACAGGAAGCCAATATACGGTCATCACAGCTTTTTCTATGCAGGATCCGGAAAATCAGATAGACAGTAAGGCTGTGTTTGGGGCATCGGAGCTGTGTTATGTGAGTGAAAGTCATATTTATATCTGTGAAACGGATTATGGATATGAAGATGCTGATACGAATCAGACTTGTATTCGTAAGATTGCGTATGAAGATGGAACTCTTAATGCAGTTGGCCAGGTAAAAATAGAAGGCGTATTGAATGACACATTTAGTATCGATGAATACAAAGGCAATCTGCGGCTGGTAACGACAATCACACACAATAAAAGTGGAGGTGTCTTTCCGATTGCATGGCTGAGAAATGAGACAAAAGAAGCGGAAGAGGCAGAAAAAGACAGCAATACATTATATATTCTGGATGAAAATCTGGAAGAACTGTCCAGAATCGAAGGATTGGCAGAAGAAGAGCAAGTGTATTCCGCAAGATTTGTGGGAAATACAGGCTATTTCGTAACATTTCGGCAGACGGACCCACTGTTCTCTGTAGATTTGTCAGATCCGAACAAACCAAAAATATTAGGTGAACTGAAGATTCCTGGATTTTCCGAATACCTTCATCCGTATGGGGAAGGACAGTTGCTTGGAATCGGCATGGACGTAGATGAGAGTGGTACTGTAACGAATGGAGTAAAACTTTCAATGTTCGATATCAGTGATCCAGCGGATGTAAAAGAGTTTCAGAAATATGTGCTGAAAGGAACCTATTCTACGGATGTGGCATATAATTATAAGGCCGCGTTTGTGGATGTGGAGAAAAATATGATTGGGTTTACTGTATATGGAGAGACAGCGAAATATGATATATTCTCTTATGATAAGGAAAACGGATTTACTTTGATTTTTGAGCGGGAACTGACTGGAATGTTTTCGGATGTACGGGCGTTTTACGTAGGAGAACGTTTATATCTGGTGGCAGGAAATACAGTGGAATCTTATCATCTGGATACATTTGAAAAAATAGATGATCTTGTGTTATAATCTACAAATAAAGCAGAGTGAAGTGGAACAATACACTGCTCTGCTTTTATTTTGGAGGTAGAACATGATATTTGATACACATGCACATTATGATGATCAGCAATTTGATATAGATAGAGAAATACTTTTGCGGTCTATGGAAGAGCAGGGAGTGGGGACCATTGTGAATGCAAGTGCAACGGTTGAATCCTGGCAAAAGGTTTTGAAATTAACGGAGCAGTATCCGTTCCTGTATGGGATGATCGGAGTGCATCCGGATGAGGTCGGTGCGCTTGATGAAGCCCGCTTTCAGGAGATGGAGAGACTGCTGCAAGAAGAAAAGATGGTTGCTGTAGGAGAAATCGGGCTGGATTATTATTGGGACAATGAGAGTCATGACATCCAGAAAAAATGGTTTATCCGACAGCTGGAACTGGCAAGAAAGTTGGGGCTTCCTGTGAATATCCACAGCCGGGAGGCTGCGGCGGATACGATGCAGATTTTAAAAGAATATGGACAAGGGATGAAGGCAATGATTCACTGTTATTCGTATTCGGAGGAAATGGCAGAAGAATACGTGAAGATGGGGTATCTGCTAGGAATCGGCGGAGTAGTGACGTTTAAGAATGCGCGTAAATTAAAAGAAGTTGTACAGGCAGTGCCGATCTCACATCTCGTGTTGGAAACAGATTGTCCGTATCTGGCGCCGGAACCGAATCGTGGGAAACGAAATTCTTCTATTTATCTGCAAAATGTTGCAAAAGCAATTGCAGAGTTAAAAGACATGACAACGGAAGAAGTGATTCAGATAACAGAGGCTAATGCAAAAGCGTTTTATCAGATTTGATAAGCGTTTGATAAGTGAAGGAAAGAGGAAAAGCATATGAAAGAACCTACCTTGGGAAATCCACAGAATACGATTGCGGTACTTCAAAAGTATAATTTTACATTTCAGAAAAAGTTTGGACAGAATTTTCTGATTGATACACATGTGCTGGATAAGATCATCCGCTCCGCAGAGATTACAAAGGATGATATGGTATTGGAAATCGGACCGGGAATCGGAACAATGACCCAGTATCTTGCCTGCGCTGCGGGAAAGGTTGTTGCAGTTGAAATCGACAAAGCGTTGATTCCGATTCTGGAAGATACGTTAGATGGTTATGAGAATGTACAGATCATCAATGAGGATGTTTTAAAAGTAGATATCGCAAAACTTGCAGAAGAAGAAAACGGAGGACGACCGATCAAAGTTGTTGCTAATCTTCCATACTACATTACTACTCCGATTATTATGGGACTGTTTGAAAATCATGTGCCGCTGAAGAGCATTACGGTAATGGTTCAGAAAGAGGTAGCAGACCGGATGCAGGTTGGACCGGGAACAAAGGATTATGGGGCTTTGTCACTTGCAGTTCAGTATTATGCGAGCCCGTATATCGTTGCGAATGTTCCGCCGAATTGTTTTATGCCCCGGCCAAAGGTGGGATCTGCAGTGATTCGTCTGGAGCGGTATGAAGAGCCACCGGTTCAGGTGGACGATGAAAAATTGATGTTTCGGATTATTCGGGCATCTTTTAATCAACGCAGAAAAACATTAGCAAATGGTTTGAAAAATTCACCGGAACTTCACTTTACAAAAGAGGAGATAGAACAGGCAATCGAGGCTCTCGGAAAAGGTGCGAATGTGCGCGGAGAAGCATTGTCGTTGGAAGAATTTGCGAAATTAAGTAATATACTCGGAAAAAGTGAATGTAGTTCATAAATTTTTAATAGACCAAATTATTGTATCAGACTTCGGTTTTTAGTATAATAAAAAGAGTTATTACAAAAAAAGGAGGATGATTGCATGCAGAAAGATATCGACAGCTTGATTTTTCAGAATACTCCGAAGATCATGGAGCTTGCTCAGAAGTGCGAAGAGAACAATGCAATAGAACGAGACTTGTATACGAAGTATGATGTTAAGAGAGGTCTTCGTGATTTAAATGGTAAGGGTGTACTCGCCGGTTTGACTAATGTCTCAGATGTATGTGCAAAGAAAATTGTAAACGGTGAAGAAGTTCCTTGTGCCGGTAATCTTTATTATCGAGGATATAACATCAAGGATATCGTAAAAGGATTCTTGGATGCACATCATCCGGGATTTGAAGAAACCGCATATTTGTTGCTTTTTGGAGAACTTCCGACAAGTGCAGAGCTAAAAGAGTTTCAAGAGCTGCTTGTAGCGCGGAGAATGCTTCCTCCGAACTTCGTGCGCGATGTAATTATGAAGGCGCCGAGCAGAGATATGATGAACGGTATTTCAAGATGTATTTTGCAGTTATATACCTATGATATGAAGGCGGATGACACGACGATTCCAAATGTACTTCGTCAGTGCTTGAATTTGATCAGTCAGTTCCCGATGTTAATGGTATATTGCTATCATGCATATAATTACAGAAGAGGAAAAGATCTCTATATTTATGCGCCGGATCCGACCTTATCTACAGCAGAGAATATTTTGATGATGTTGAGAGAAGATCGTAAGTATACGCAGTTGGAAGCTAAGATTTTAGATATGGCACTTGTTCTTCATATGGATCACGGCGGTGGTAACAACTCAACATTTACAACCCACGTGGTAACATCTTCAGGAACTGATACATATTCCACCATTGCTGCTGCTATGGCGTCCTTGAAGGGACCAAAGCATGGTGGTGCGAATATTAAAGTAACACAGATGTTTGAAGATATGAAGAATACCCTGACTGACTGGGAAGATGAATCACAGATTCGAACATATCTGGAAGCGTTGCTGGATAAGCAGGCATTTGACCGTAAGGGATTGATCTATGGAATGGGTCATGCGATTTATTCTGTTTCTGACCCACGTGCAGATATCTTTAAAGAATTTGTACAACAGCTTGCAAAAGAAAAAAATAGAGAGCATGAATATGCACTTTATGCAAAAGTAGAAGAAATGGCACCGAAGATTATTGGTGAGAAGCGTAAGATTTACAAAGGTGTAAATGCAAACGTTGATTTTTACAGTGGATTAGTTTACAGCATGCTGGATTTACCACCGGCGTTGTATACACCGATTTTTGCAGCAGCGCGTATCGTTGGCTGGAGTGCACACCGCTTAGAAGAGCTGAAAAATGTTGACAAGATCATTCGTCCGGCATACAAACCGCTTGCACCGTATCGTGAATATATAAAATTAGATGATAGGTAGAGAGTGACATGAAAGACGAGTTCTATTTTCCATCAAAGGATGGAAATACTGAAATTCATACAATTGTATGGAAGCCGGAAGGAGAAGTAAAAGCAGTTCTTCAGCTGGCACACGGTATGGTAGAATATATCGACCGTTATGATGAGTTTGCAAATTATTTGTGTGAAAAGGGAATTTATATTGTTGGAAACGACCACTTAGGACATGGAAAATCTGTTCAGAGTAAGTCAGAGTACGGATATTTTCATAAGAAAAACGGTAATGCATGTCTGATTGCAGATATGCATGCACTTCGTACTCGTATTTCAAAAAAATATCCGGATGTTCCATATTTCATGTTGGGACATAGTATGGGATCCATTTTAATGCGTCAGTATATGCAGGTTTATGGAAATGGACTGAGTGGAGTTATTCTGTTAGGAGTAGTAGCAGAGCGTTCAAAGGCTGCACTGTGTAGTGGAAGAATCTTATGTAAATTTCTTTCATTAGTAAAGAGCGGTCATTATAGAAGCAAGTTAGTTGATACATTAGTAACAGGTTCCTTCAATCGAAAGTTTAAACCGGCACTGACACGAGCAGATTGGGTAACAAGTGATGCAGAGCACTTGGAAAAATATATAAATGATCCATTATGTTCCTTTGTTTTTACCGTAAATGCTTATTACCATATGCTTGGTGGTTTGCAGCAGGTTAGTAAAAAGGAAAGCGCATTTATGATTCCGAAGCATCTGCCGATTTTGTTGGCAGCAGGATCCGAAGATCCGGTTGGAAAGTTTGGAAAAGGTGTGCGGAAGATTTTTGAGCGATATAAAAAAGCAGGAATCGAAGATGTTAGTTTGCGGCTTTATTCGGGAGATCGGCATGAATTACTAAATGAGACAGATCGTCAGCAGGTATATGCAGATCTTTATGATTGGTTGAAAAGTCGGATATAATGAAAAGATAGAATCAAAATAAAATGCGAAGACCCTTAAATATAAGAAAATTAAAAAAGTTCTTATATTTAGGGTTTTTTTACGCTATACTATAATGTCGGTAGAAAAATAAGGAATGAATTTTTAATGAAAAGAATAGGGGGAATGTAAAGTGAGTTTATCAAAACAAAAGAAAAATCGATATGAAATCGATATGTGTAATGGCTCGGTTATGGATAAATTAATTTCATTTTCCATACCACTGATGTTGTCCGGTATTTTACAATTGTTGTTTAATGCAGTTGATATTATCGTTGTCGGAAGATTTACAGGAAGTCATGCGTTAGCAGCGGTTGGTTCTACAACCGCATTGATCAATGTTTTTACCAATTTATTTATTGGAGTTTCTCTTGGGGCAAATGTTTTGGCCGCACGTTTCTATGCTGCAAATCGCGAAAGAGAAATGTCAGAAACAGTACATACAGCAATCACATTTGCGTTGATTAGCGGAGTCGTTATGGTATTTGTAGGCCTTCTGTTTTCAAGAGGAGCTCTGGAATTGATGGACACTCCGGCAGATGTAATCGAACAATCTACGCTTTATATGAGAATTTACTTTTCGGGAATGCCCTTCTTTATGATGTACAACTACGGTGCGGCCATTTTAAGAGCGATTGGAGATACTAAACGACCATTGATGTTCCTGATCATAGCCGGAATTACAAATGCTCTTTTAAATCTGCTCCTGGTGATCGTGTTCCATCTGGGTGTTGCAGGAGTTGCGATTGCAACGGTCATTGCACAAATGATTTCGTGTATTCTGGTGCTCCGGTGTTTATACAAAACCGACAGTTGTTATCAACTGCGTTTTTCCAAATTGGTGCTGAAGTGGGATTGTCTGAAACAGATTTTTCAGGTAGGAATTCCGGCTGGAATCCAGAGTACAGTAATTAATTTTTCCAATGTATTGTTACAGTCTTCAGTAAACTCATTTGGTTCTGTAGCAATGGCAGGCTATACAGCAGCCAACAATATTTTTGGTTTTTTGTTTGCTTCAGTAAATTCGATCACACAGGCATGTATGAGCTTTACCAGCCAAAATTATGGGGTTGGAAAATGGAAGAGAATGGATAAGGTGCTGAGAAACTGTATTTTATTATCTGTTATAGTATCTATATTGCTGGGAGGCGGATCTTATATATTTGGACCGGAGCTCCTGAAGATATATACATCAGATCAGGCCGTGATCCAATGTGGAATGGAGATCCTGTTGTATACAACAGTTACGTATTTCATGTGTGGATTGATGGATCTGTTCCCGGGAGCATTGCGAGGTATGGGATATTCTGCAGTCCCAATGTTATTGTCCGTAATCGGAACAGTGGGTACAAGAGTGGTCTGGATCTTCTGGATATTCCCAAAACATCGTGAATTAGACGTACTCTTTATTTCCTATCCGGCATCCTGGCTTGTAACAATTATCCTGCAGGTAATCTGCTATTATTTCGTAAGAAAAAAAGTAAAAAAGAAATTTCAAAATCTGTATCATTAAAATAACAGAGAGAGAAGAATACCTGCCACAACAGAACATCCGAATAGTGCACCAAGTATTTTAAAAATACGCTTTTTATCCGGACATGTTTTAAAGAGAACAAATAAGCCAAGTCCGGTGCTTGCACAAAGACCGGAAACAAGGGATGCAAAACTTAAAATTCCTTCTCCAAAAAGTTGCGTAAGTAAAATTGACGCAGCACAGTTTGGAATCAATCCGATCACTGCAGTAAGGATTGGTTGGAAAATAGAATTCTTCAATAGAAGAGAAGCCAGTTTTGTAAATCCAATCAAATTTAATAACAGATTCAACGCCAGATTGAATATAAAAATATAGAAGAACAAGTTAAAGGTATGCTGCAGTGCATGCACAAAGATGTTGTGATGGTGGTGGCAGCAGCCCGTATGATGCTCTAAAGGATTGGCGTCTTCTGCAGTTTCAAAATGTTTGGCGAAGAAAAAATCAACAAGATATCCGCAAACAATTGCAATGATTCCTTTGCAAATAAGTAAAGCTGGGATAATATCTGATTTTTCCGGCATACCAAGCAAAATCAAGATAGCTTCGTCAGAAGAGGAAAGAAAAACTGCCAGTAATGTACCCGGAGAAATCAGAGAGGATGTAAAAAGATTTGCTCCAAGTACTGGAATTCCACATTCAGGGATGCAGCCGAGCAATCCACCGAGAAGCGGACCTGCTTTTCGAAAACGGATCAGCATTGTCTTGTTTAAGCGTCCGGAATATTTTCCCAATAGTTCCAATATTAGAAATGCAAGGAAAAGAAAAGGAAAAAGTCGCAGACTGTCTATTGCAGCATCTGTAATTAAATCAATTATCATATCTGATCACCTCATTCATGTATTGCTATATTCTATCACAAAAAGTACACAGCGAAAACCCGTTAACCATTGGCTAACGGGTTTCGTTGTTTTTATAGTTATCTAAAGGAATGAGAGTAAAGTGCGACATCCGGAGGTTTCCCCCTGGATGTCAATACTTTATGAGGGGGGAGATAGTTGTCTTATCAACTATCTGAGATTAGTATATCCAATAAATGTGTCTAAAATATGTTGTAACAATAAAAGAAAAGAAAAAAATATTATCAAAATCTAAACTCCAAGAAAAAAATAAATAAGAAACAACGCAAAAACTCGCAAGCCTTTTTGCAAGGGTGCGAGTTTTTTGTTGTTTTATAATTATACAAAGGAATGAGAGTTACGTGAAGCTCCGGGGTGTGTTCCCCGGAGTGGGTTCACGTTTATGAGGGGGGAGATAGTTGTTTTATCAACTATCTGATAATTAGTATATCCAGAAATTGTGTTCAAAGTATGTTAGATTTATTAAGCAAAAAGAAAGAATCTTTGTTTTTGCTAAAAAAGTTCCAATTATGGAATTTGAATTGTTCTTCCTGCATAAATGAGGTTGGGGTCTGAAATTCCATTTGCCTGTGCCAACGCCTGAACGGTGGTACCGAATTTCTGGGCAATTCCGCTTAAAGTATCTCCCGGTTGAATCGTATAGTAGCGCGGGGAAGTAGTTTCCGGAATTTTCAAGGTGTTTCCCGCATAAATAAGATTTGGATTGGAAATACCGTTTAGCTGTGCCAGTGCTTGTGTGGTAGTACCAAATCTTTGGGCGATTTCACTTAAAGTGTCTCCGGGCTGGATCACATAGGTAGTATAATTTATATCTGAAGGCGGCGAAGGAATACTGCCATCCAGATGATTCAAGCCGGCATTTCGGATAACGGTAGGATAATCAATAAATCCAATATCTAAATCCACATTTCCTGAAATTCCGGGAACACGTCCTTGATTTGTGTACTGCCAGATTCCGCAATTCGTACCATCGAATGTATTTGTATAATAGGCATACCAAAGTGCAAAGTGCGAAGAGAAGTCAGCAGGAAAATAGGTATTTAGAAAGTTCTTATTTGTATAAAACATGGCATAGTAACCTTGTTCTTCGATATGGTTACAGAAGGCAGTGACGATATCAGTCGCGAGAGATGGAGTAATTGAAACACCATTTTGAGCGGCGTAATTAACGGAATCTTGTTCGATATCGTAACAAACAGGATAATCCAGTCGATAACCGGAAATTGCATTCAGACATCCGTTGGCCTCTTGAACAGCAATGGCGGGATTGAGTGCGTAGCAGAACCAGTAGGCACCGATGGGGATTCCCAGACGATTACATTCAGAGGCATTTCTTTGAAATTGCGGGTCTATTGTATTAAATCCATATCCGGCGCGGAGCATGGCGAAGTCATAGCCGGCTGCTTTTACTTGTGACCAATCTATAGTGCCTTGATATTTACTGACATCAAGTCCTTTGAAACTCATAAACACACTTCTTTCATAAAATAAGTATCTATATTATATATGCATTTTAATAAGAAAAAGAAAGCTAAATTAATAATTTCATAAGATTTTCCCTAAACCTCCTTAAAATTTCATTGATATCATGTATACTGTAAGGGAGGTGATGAGAAATGTACAATATATTAGTTTGTGATGATGACAAGGCAATAGTAGAGGCGATTGAAATATATCTTAGTCAGGAAGGCTATCATATCTTGAAGGCGTATGATGGGGAGCAGGCGTTGAAGATATTGGAGACAGAAGAAGTACATCTGTTGATTTTGGATGTGATGATGCCGAAGCTGGATGGAATCCGGACGACATTGAAGATTCGGGAAAAGCACAGCATTCCGATTATTATTTTGTCGGCAAAGTCAGAAGATGTGGATAAGATTTTGGGATTGAATGTAGGAGCCGATGATTATGTGACAAAGCCGTTTAATCCGTTGGAGTTAATCGCAAGGGTAAAGTCTCAACTGCGTCGCTATACCCAGCTGGGCGGAACTGCAAAGGAGACATCGGATCAGATTTATGAAGTTGGTGGTCTGCGGATCAACGATGATCTGAAAGAAGTGACAGTAGATGGAGAAAGTGTAAAATTAACACCAATTGAATATAACATCTTATTATTGTTAATGAAGAATCAAGGGAGAGTATTTTCTATTAATCAGATTTATGAATCGATTTGGAATGAGGATGCGATTGGGGCGGATAACACTGTAGCAGTACATATCCGTCATATCCGGGAAAAGATAGAGATTAATCCGAAGGACCCTCGGTATCTGAAGGTTGTCTGGGGCGTCGGATATAAGATTGAGAAAAATGGATAGGTGATTGAGTATGAAAAAATGGTACCGAAGCACGCTTGCAAAAGCGATACTGACAGGAACGGCGATCGTATCTGCGATTATCCTGAGTCTGAATGCTGTTTTACTGATTGGTTATCAAGGCGAGGGAAATGTCAGTCCCAGTGAGATTGTGCAGTTTCAAACACAAAGTTATGAAGATTCGGCCGTATTTGCAAGTCGTATGCAGGATGCAATTTATAATGTTCTGGATGAGATTACTGCAAGAAAAAGAATTGAAACAGAAGACGGAACTTATGATCCAAATCGGATTGTAGACGTACTAAAATATGAAGAAAATAGAAAAATCACAGGAAAAAACATTTCCGGTCTTGCCTACACATTGGAGGAATTAGGTGATTGGGGCAGGCAGTATGTGTCCGGTGAAAATAAGGACACAGATATTGTTGTCTGTGAGAACACAGATGGAACGTATCATTATTACTATTTGGAGGAGTTTGAGAGTTTACTAAAAAACGGAGACCTGCAGATTGAGAGGATTCAGGATGAGGAAAACTCACATAGTGAAACAACATGGAACGGTATGATGATTGAAATGTTGAAAAATGGTTTTTCCTCTATGGATTACTATGGCGAGAATTTGCTGATCCAAGATTCAGAAGGAAAAGTACTCTATCGAGAATTTTGGCCATTCCAAAGTGGAATCGAAGAACTGAAAACTCCGCAGGGCGCAAGCAATGTCTTGGAAGTGGTGAATCAAAGGCCAGAATTAAATGGAAAATTAGAAGAAGTATTTCAGGCACTGGAATTTACATTAACTTCCGTTGATAATGATTTAGCTGTGTATCAGGAAGATGAAAGTATCTGGGCAGAAGGGAATACAAATTTACAGTATTTGATGGCGGATGTTGACAATAAAAAGGTATACACAAATCAAAGTGCCTATGCAGATTATGGAAAGCTGGAAACAAGTATAGAGGCAATGAAAGCGCTTGGAAAATACGTGATCGTAAAACCGAAACTGGCAGATTTTGAATCTAATATGGAAGTATCTGCGTCAGATTGGAAAAGTTTAATAGATGGCTATAAAGGTGATAGCGAACAGTATGTATTTGTGGCAGCAGTAGACACAAAATATCCGATTCAGGATTTGTTCTATACAGGAGAAAAGGAATACGGAAAATATGCTCCATATCTGGCATCCGCATTTGTCTTTGTGATTTTAGGAACAGTCGTCCTTCTTATTTCACTTGTGTGGCTGACCGTTTGTGCAGGTCGACGTCCGGAAGATGAGCTGCTATACCTCAACGGATATGACCGATGGAAAACAGCATTGGGAGCGGCAGCAGTTATTGTTCCATGGTTGGCGATGACATGGTTTTTGGGGATGAGCTGGAACGGAATCGGCTATCAAGAAATGTCGTATGCAGAATATCATTTCCATACCGGTCAGGTGTATTATATGTTTACGATGTCTGTTGTAGATGTTGCGATTATTGCAATCTACACGGGATTGACAGCAGTATTATTCTTGATTGGTTATTTGAGTCTGGTGCGCAGGATCAAAGGAAAAACAATTTGGAAAAACAGTGTGATTTTCTGGCTGTATCAGAAATTTAAAGAAGTTTGGATGCATCGAAACGTGTGTCTGCGCACGGTCATTGTAATTGTTTGTTTTGTTGCGGTACATTGGCTGGCATTGATTACCAGTGGAAACGCATTCTTTATGATTCTAACACTAGCAGTTGATCTGTTGGCATTTTATGTAGGAGTTCGGGGAGCGATTGAAAAAAATAAAATTCAAAAAGGAATTGAAAAAATTGCTTCCGGAAATGTAGATTACCAGATTCAGGTTGAAAAGATGCATGGTGAGAGCCGGGAAATGGCTGAATTGGTGAATACGATAGGGGATGGTTTGAATAAAGCGTTGGAAGCGGCGGTAAAAGGAGAACGGCTGAAGACGGATTTGATTACAAATGTGTCTCATGATATTAAGACACCGCTGACATCGATTATCAATTATGTAGACTTGCTGAAGCGGGAAGAACCAGAGGATCCGAAGATACAAGGTTATCTGGAGGTGTTGGAGGCAAAAGCACAGCGATTAAAAACGTTGACTGAAGATGTGGTAGAGGCATCGAAGGTCAGCAGTGGTAATATTACGCTGGAAATGATGGATGTGAATCTGGTAGAGATGGTAAACCAGACAATTGGAGAAATGTCGGAGAAAATGGAGGCAAAGAATCTTACGATTGTAGCATCCCTTCCGGAAGAGCCGGCGATTGTTCATGTGGATGGCAGACGAATGTGGCGCGTGCTGGAAAATATTTTCAATAACGCGGCAAAATATGCGATGCCGGGTACCCGCGTATATGCGGATCTGCGTGTAAAGGACAGCGGAAATCCGGAGAAGAAACGAGTAGAATTTTCTCTGAAAAATGTATCGGAAAACCCACTGAATATTGATGCAGAGGAACTGACAGAGCGGTTTATTCGCGGAGATGTGTCGAGAAGTACCGAGGGAAGTGGCTTGGGACTTTCAATCGCAAGGGATTTGACAGAGATGCAAGGAGGAAAATTCAAATTATATGTGGATGGCGATTTATTTAAGGTGATGATTGAATTTTAAGATGCCTTTCTGATCCCAACGTCATATCAAAAGAAAACGCAGGTGGCGGCAAACCATCTGCGTTTTTTACGTGAAAAGATTATTTGGTTAATACTTCAATGCCGTTTTCTGTCACAAGTACCATGTATTCGATCTGAGCAGAGAGCCCGTCATCGATCGTATATACAGTCCAATCGTTGTCTTCATCTACAAAGAAGTCAGGACTTCCTTCATTGATCATCGGCTCGATTGTAAACATCATGCCCGGAACAAGGAGCATCTCACTTCCTTTTGGAGTGACATAGCTGACAAATGGGTCTTCGTGAAACTGAAGACCGATGCCATGCCCGCCGATATCTTCTACAACAGAGTAACCGTTTGCCTGCGCATGTGTGTTGATTGCATCAGCAATGTCTCCGAGATGACCCCATGGTTTTGCTGCTGCAAGACCACGTTGTACACACTCTTCCGTTACTTTGACGATTCGCTGTGCACGTTCAGAAATGTTACCCATGGTGAACATACGAGAGGCATCTGAATAAAATCCGTCCAGAATCGTGGAGACATCTACGTTAATAATATCTCCTTCCTGCAGGATAATATTTTCATCCGGAATTCCATGACAGATCTCGTTATTGAGTGAAGTACATACACTCTTAGGAAATCCCTGATAGTTCAATGGCGCCGGGATTCCGCCGTGTTTCGTTGTGTAGTCATAAACAATTTGGTCAATCTCAGCAGTGCTCATTCCGATGTGAATTTTTTTTGCAACTTCATCCAAAACTGCAGTATTAAGAGCAGCGCTCTTTTTAATCATTTCAATCTGATAAGGTGTCTTCAGAATTTTTCTGCTTGGAACAATCTCACCATTATCTTTGTGAAGTTTGATCTTTTCTTCGATCTGCATATGACATTTTTTGTATTTTTTTCCGCTGCCACACCAGCAAGGGGCATTACGTTCCATGTTTTTACATCTCCTTTTATATTATAAATTTCCGAAAATAAAGAAAATTGATTCCTATATCACGTCAATTTAAACACGATAATCGCATTCTGTCAATGTGCAAGCTCATATCTGCTATATTTATTCTTTAATTTTCTATTTTATGAATGAATAATCCACTTCTTAATTTGGGCTCGAACCATGTAGATTTTGGCGGCATAAGCCGATTGGCATCTGCAACGGTAAATAACTCGTCCATGGAAGTTGGGTGCATGGCAAATGCAAGACGTTCAGGTTTTTCGTCTACAAGTTGGATGAGTTTTTTCAGTCCGTAAATTCCTCCCACAAATTGGATGCGGGAATCTGTTTTCGGATCTTCGATGCCAAGCAAAGGCTGAAGGATGGCATTTTGTAAGATTGACACATCTAAATCATTTACCGGATCTGAGGTATATAGATGCTGTTTCGCCGTCAATTGATACCAGATTCCGTCGCAGTACATAGAAAAACTTCCTTTAGAGACTGCACATTTATTTTCTGTTATATGGAAATCTTTTTGCAGCGCAGCCAGTAATTCGTTTGTGCTATATCCGTTTCGGTCTTCTACAATGCGGTTATAATCGTAAATTTTAAGTTCATCTGCCGGAAATAGTACGGATAAAAAGTAGTTAAAGCTCTCGCTGCCGGTATAATCAGGATGTTCTTTTCGGCGTTTTAATCCGACTTTGACAGCGGATGCAGCACGATGGTGCCCATCTGCAATATAAACAGAGTGAATGGTTTCAAATATTGCGGAGATTTTTCCACAAATATTTTTATCGGCGATTTTCCAGATCTGATGCCGGATGCCATCCTCGCTTACAAAGTCAAACAGTGGATGGGTGCATTTGTATTGCCGGATTATCTGATGAAGTTCCGGATTGCGGCGATAGGCAAGAAATATTGGTCCGGTCTGCGCGCTCAAAGTATCAATATGGCGTATCCGGTCAAGTTCTTTCTCTGCGCGTGTGTTTTCGTGTTTGCGGATGGTACTGTTCAGGTAATCGTCTATGGAGGCGCAGCCTACGATTCCGGTCTGTGTGCGATTCTCCATAGTCAGCGCATATAAATAAAAACACTGTGTGTCGTCTTGAACAAAGGAACCGTCGGAGAGCATTGCATGGAAGGTGTCTCTTGCACGACAATATACTTCCTCAGAATACATATCCGTATCTGGGGGAAATTGAGTTTCCGCGCGGTCGATTTTTAAGAAAGAATAAGGATTTTTTTGCACGATTTCAGTTGCCTCTGCACGATGATATACATCGTAGGGGAGCGCCGCAATCGCTGCGGCAAGGGATGGGGCAGGGTGGATGCCACAAAAAGGTCGTATCATTGTCATAGGAAAAACTCCTTTTTTGATAAAATTGATTCTTTAAAATTATATTATATAGAGTGTAGCATAATTAAAGAAGTTCTACTATAATAAAACAATAAAACAAAAAGAAATTCGGAGGAACCGCGATGGAGGATAGTAGAATTGCAAGGAAACATTTTTCGAAAATCGGAGGGGCATATTTTGCAGGATCTGTTCTGACCTTTCTTGTGCAGTTGATAGTTGGGCGGATTGCAGTGCTGATTGCCCCGGAGCAGATGTCAGATATCAATGTAGCTCTGTTCGTATCTTCGGCTGCGAACTATCTGATTGCGATGCCATTGCTGGTGTGTATGGTGCGGCGGATACCGACAGTTCATTTGCCACAGCACAAAATGGGAGTGGGGAAATGGCTGGTCGCTTTTTTGATGAGTTATGTATTGATGTACCTTGCAAATCTGGTGGGGCTGTTTTTGACGGGAGCCTTTGGCGTCATAAAAGGCTCGCCGGTTGCAAATCCATTGGAGCAGGTTGTAAGCGGGTTGTCCCCGGTGACGGCGCTCATTGTTATGGTGATTCTGGCTCCCATTGTTGAGGAATATATATTCCGGAAAGTTCTCATTGACCGAATGGCTGCATATGGCGAAGGGGTTGCCATTGTATTGTCGGGTTTGATGTTTGGATTGTTTCATGGAAATTTGAACCAGTTTGCATATGCATTTGGATTAGGTGTGTTCTTCGGATTTATTTATGTGAAAACAGGGCGTCTGCGGTATACGGTACTGCTCCATGCGACAATTAATTTTATGGGTTCGATTCCGGGAATTTTAATGCTGGAATCAGACTTCTTCAATCAAGTTGAACATGTGGCGGGAAATTCAGAAGAAATGCTTTCATTGCTGACAAATTATGGAGTTCAGATTCTCTTCTTTTTTGGATATTCGATTTTTGTATTATTGCTTGTGATTGCAGGCATTATCTGTTGGGCACTTCACGTAAAGAAAATAAAGTGCAATTCGGGAGAATTTGAGATTCCAAAGGGGCAGCGGTTCCGCACGACAATCTTGAATCTGGGAATGCTCTGCTATCTGGCATTCTGGCTGTGGCAGATCGTAGTCCAGATTTTGGAATAATCCTTGAATCTATGAAAATGACAGAAAGTGTGTTAAAATAAATCAGAAAAAAAGAGGAATCAGGAACAGGAGGAATCAGATATGTTACGAATCGGTATGTTGACAAGCGGCGGAGACTGTCAGGCGTTGAATGCTGCTATGCGCGGAGTGGTAAAAGGCATTTGTTCCGAGCGGGATGATGTGGAAATCTTCGGATTTGAAGATGGATATAAAGGACTTATTTACGGTAATTTTAAAATGCTTACATCTAAGGATTTTTCCGGGATTCTGACCCGGGGCGGTACCATTCTGGGAACTTCCAGACAGCCGTTTAAGCTGATGCGGGTGCCGGATAAAGATGGGATTGATAAGGTTGCCGCGATGAAACATACATATCACAAATTGAGCTTGAATTGTCTGGTGATCTTAGGCGGGAACGGAACGCATAAGACGGCAAATCTTCTCAGAGAAGAAGGATTGAATATCATTACGCTTCCAAAGACGATTGATAATGATCTGTGGGGAACCGATATGACATTTGGTTTTCAGAGTGCGGTAGATATTGCGACAGATACCATTGACCGGATTCATACAACTGCAACTTCTCACAGTCGTGTGTTTATTATAGAAATAATGGGGCATAAAGTAGGGCATGTAACGCTTCATGCAGGAATTGCAGGCGGTGCAGATATTATTTTACTTCCGGAAATTCCGTATGATATTGAAGCAATTACGAACGTGATCCAGAAACGAAGTGCAGCAGGCAAGGCATTTACAATACTGGCAGTTGCGGAAGGTGCGATTTCCAAGGAAGATGCGAAGTTAAAGAAGAAAGAGTATAAAGAGAAACTGGCAAAGCGGAAATATCCGTCGATTGCTTATGAACTGGCAGAGCAGATTCAGGCGAAGACAGAGAAAGAAGTGCGGATCACTGTTCCGGGACATACCCAGCGGGGCGGTTCACCATGCCCTTACGATCGAGTATTTTCTTCCAGAGTTGGCGCTAAGGCTGCAGAGCTGATCCTGAACGAGCAGTATGGATATATGGTTGCGATGATAAATAATGAAACAACTGCAGTTCCGTTAGAGGAAGTTGCCGGTAAACTGAAGTATGTGGATCCCGATTGCAGCTTGATCAAAGAGGCAAAATTACTGGGGATCAGTTTTGGCGAGAAGGATGAGTAAGGCAAGTAGAAAGTAAAAATAAAAGGAGTTTTCCATGTCATATACGGCATTATATAGAAAGTTCCGTCCGACTGCATTTGAAGATGTAAAAGGACAGGAACATATCATTACGACATTACAGAATCAGATTAAGGCGAATCGAATTGGGCATGCATATTTGTTCTGCGGTACGCGGGGAACGGGAAAGACAACTGTGGCCAAGATATTTGCTAAGGCGGTAAACTGTGAACATCCGGTAAATGGAAGTCCATGTGGCGAATGTGCCATGTGCAGATCCATTGCAGCGGGAACCTCTATGAATGTGATTGAAATCGATGCGGCATCAAATAACGGTGTGGATAATATTCGTGAAATCCGGGAAGAGGTTACTTACCGTCCGACCGAGGGGAAATACAAGGTGTATATCATAGATGAGGTGCATATGCTGTCTATCGGAGCATTTAATGCACTCTTGAAAACACTGGAAGAGCCGCCGGAGTATGTTATTTTTATTTTGGCAACAACGGAGGTGCATAAGATTCCGATTACGATTTTATCCCGTTGTCAGCACTATGATTTCAAGCGGATTACGATTGATACGATTTCAGCCCGGATGCAGGAACTGATGGACGCGGAACAGGTGGAAGTCGAGGAAAAGGCAATTCGCTATATTGCAAAGGCTGCAGACGGATCGATGCGAGATGCGTTGAGCTTGTTAGACCAGTGCATTGCATTTTATCTTGGTCAGAAACTGACGTATGACCATGTGCTGGAGGTACTTGGTGCTGTGGATACGGATGTATTCAGCAGATTGCTGCGAAGTATTCTGGCAAGAGATGTAGCGAAGGTTTTGGATATGGTGGAAGAGCTGGTGATGCAGGGAAGAGAGCTGACACAGCTGGCAGCAGATTTCACCTGGTATCTTCGGAACTTGCTTTTGGTGAAAACGTCTGATAGTATAGAAGATGTTCTGGATGTATCCAGTGAGAATCTGGCGCAATTAAAGGAAGAAGCGCAGATGATCGAGGTTGATATGCTGCTGCGGTATATCCGTATTTTTTCAGAATTATCCGGACAATTGAAGTATGCGACACAGAAGCGAGTGCTTTTGGAGGTGGCGTTGATTAAATTATGTACACCGGCGATGGAAGTGAGTCAGGACTCCTTACTGGATCGGATTCGTGCAGTAGAGGAAAAACTGGAGCAAGGTGTTCCGGTACGTCAATATGGTGGTGAGCCGGAGAGAGAGCAGCGGATCGAGACAGAAAAACAGCCGAAACCGGAGGCGCCGCTGGCAGTTCCGGAGGATGTGCAGGAAGTTGTGAAAAACTTCCGGTCGATAGCCGATGAGACATCGGGACCGGTGCGGACTTATCTGAAAAAGGCCAGACTGAGTCTGGGCGGAGACAATCGGCTGATGGTAGTGCTTCCAGATGGGATGGGCGCCTCAATTGTAGGGCGGGAAGACCATAAGGAAGAACTAGAGTCATTGATCGAGCAGCGGATCGGCAAAAAAGTAGAGGTAGAAGTGCGGCAGGTAGAAGACGGCCGACGTTTTGAAGATACTTTTGTGGATTTGGAACGACATATGGAAAATGTCATTCATATGGAAATAACAGTGGAGGATTAAAGACATGGCAAAACGAGGTGGATTCCCGGGCGGTGGTATGCCGGGAAATATGGCAAATCTGATGAAACAGGCACAGAAGATGCAGCGTCAGATGGAAGAACAGGCAAAGGAAATGGAGACAAAGGAATTTACTGCAACTGCAGGCGGCGGAGCAGTTGAGATCACTGTGTCCGGCAAGCGTGAAGTGCTGAAAGTGAAACTGGCAGAAGAAGTGGTAGATCCAGATGATATCGAGATGTTAGAAGACCTGATCGTGGCGGCTACAAATGAAGCGCTGCGCAAGGTAGAAGAAGAGTCCGGAGCAGCAATGTCCAAACTCACAGGTGGCATGGGAATGGGAGGCTTCGGCTTATAAATGGAGTACTATAGTAATCAAATCAGCCGGCTGATCGAAGAATTTTCAAGACTTCCGGGGATTGGAGCGAAGTCAGCACAACGTTTGGCGTTTCATGTGATCAATATGCCGAAGGAGCAGGTAGAGCACCTTGCAAAGACGATGGTGGATGCGAGAAACAATGTGCGGTATTGTGCTCAGTGTTGTACATTGACCGATCAGGAGTTATGTCCAATCTGCAAAAATCCGGACAGAGATCAGAAGACGATTATGGTGGTGGAAACTCCGAGGGATCTTGCGGCTTATGAGAAGACCGGAAAGTATAACGGAGTTTATCATGTGCTTCATGGAGCAATTTCTCCGATGCTCGGAATCGGGCCGGGGGATATTCGGCTGAAAGAATTAATGGAGCGGCTGCAGGGAGATGTTGACGAAGTGATCATTGCAACAAATTCCAGCCTGGAGGGTGAAACAACAGCGATGTATATCAGCAAGCTGATTAAGCCTGCAGGGATTAAAGTCAGCCGGATCGCCAGCGGTGTTCCGGTAGGTGGAGACTTAGAGTATATTGATGAAGTAACACTTTTGCGGGCGCTGGACGGACGTACAGAGTTATAAGAACAAACAGAGGAGGAGCATGTTATGAGTAAAAAGAAAGTAACCTCTTCTGATGTGGCAAGGCGTGCCGGCGTATCTCAGGCAACAGTGTCGATGGTGCTAAATAAAAAATATAACGTATCATTTTCCAAAGACGTTATTCTGCGAGTGGAAAATGCGGCGCGAGAGCTAGGGTACGAACTGCCGAAACGCCGGGCGCGTAAAGAGAGCAAGAAGCAAAAATTGCTCGTTGCGTTCTGCCCGAATCTGACAAATCCCTATTATGTCATGTTATTGCAAGGTATTGAATCCAGAGCAATCGAGCAGGGATATGGATTGTTTGTGTGCAACACCCAGAGAAATCTGGAACTGGAAGAACGCTATTTAAAGATGCTTCCGTTTTTAAATCCGCATGGCGTAATTTATATGTGTAATCCAAGCCGTATGTTTCTTCCTATGATAGAAGAAATGTCGCAGAAGATTCCGTTTGCAGTAATTAATAATCAGAACGAACGGCTGGATGTAGATGCAGTGGAATTAGATAATTCCAAACTAGGGCGCATCATGGCCAGTCATCTGTTGGAATTGGGGCATCGAGATGTGGCGTATATCGCTCCGCCTCTAACAGTGCGGCAAAAGCAGCGCTCCAAACGTGTAGAGGGATTTTTGAAAGAATTTCAGGAGGCCGGTTTGGGCGATCATGTTGTGATCAAAGCGGCAAATGAATCCATTGATGAAGATGTGACGGGGATTGATTCCGAATATCGGATCGGATACGATCTGACACAGGAACTTCTCAAAGAACAGAAACAATTGACGGCAATTGTGGGGCTCAATGATATGATCGCGTTTGGAATCCTGGATGCTCTGTATGATGCAAAATATAAAGTGCCGGGAGATATGTCGGTAATGGGGTGTGACAATACTTTATTTGCGGGGATGCATAAAGTGGCGTTGACAACAATCGAGCATTTTGTTATATATAAAGGGCGTGATGCCTGCGACATTATTATGAAGAAGATGAAAACTCATGAACGGAAGTATGCAGAATTAGAGCCGGTAAGTATTTATCATGTGGAATATGAACCACGATTGGTAAAGCGTGGGACGACTGCGAGTCCAAGAGTAAAATCAAGAAAATTAAATTAAAATAAACAAATTTTTGATATTATTAATAATAAATGTATGTTGTGTTTACGAAAATACTGAGAAAAAGTGCGTTTTATCGCTATGAAATATTAATAATTGCTATTTATT
>Scooby_p1__coassemble_241_pt1 | contig 34776 bp, 36 predicted proteins | sample Scooby_p1__metabat2_high_PE_031 | metagenome-assembled genome bin Scooby_p1 | reverse complement strand
TACTTATGTTTATCAGGCAATGCGCGTAACAGGTGCAGCAGATCCGACCGTATCAGTAAAAGAAACATTAAAAGGAAAATTGCCACAGAAGAAACTAGTTCGAGGCGCTGCAAAAGGATATAGTTCTTACGGAAATCAGATTGGATTAGCTACCGGTGCAGTAAAGGAAATTTATCATCCGGATTATGTTGCAAAACGTATGGAAATCGGCGCTGTTCTGGGAGCTGCTCCAAGACGTGCGGTGATTCGAGAAACTTCAGATCCGGGAGATATTATCATTTTGTTAGGTGGACGTACGGGTCGTGATGGCTGTGGCGGAGCAACTGGTTCCTCAAAAGTACATACAGAAGAGTCGATAGAGACATGTGGTGCAGAGGTGCAAAAAGGAAACCCACCGACAGAACGTAAAATTCAGCGTTTGTTCCGTCGGGAGGAAGTAAGTAAATTGATTAAAAAATGTAATGACTTTGGTGCAGGCGGTGTATCCGTTGCAATCGGAGAACTGGCAGATGGCCTTCGTGTAGACTTGGATAAGGTTCCGAAAAAATATGCAGGATTGGATGGAACAGAAATCGCAATTTCTGAATCTCAGGAACGTATGGCGGTGGTTGTGGATCCGAAAGATGTGGCGCAGTTTCTTGCTTATGCCAAAGAAGAAAATCTGGAAGCTGTTGAGGTTGCAGTTGTTACAGAATCACCACGCCTTGTACTTGTTTGGAGGGGTAAGGAAATTGTGAATCTGTCCAGAGCATTTTTAGATACAAATGGTGCACATCAGGAAACAGATGTAGAGGTAGAAATCCCATCGATGAGCGATACGGTGTTTGCTAAAGAAGATGTTTCAGATGTGAAGAAAAAATGGCTGGATACTTTAAAAGATTTAAATGTATGTTCTCAAAAGGGGCTTGTGGAAATGTTTGATGGTTCTATCGGGGCTGGATCTGTTTTGATGCCTCATGGTGGAAAATATCAGATGACAGAGACACAGGCTATGGTTGCAAAAGTACCTGTTATGAATGGGAAAACAGATGCGGTGTCTATGATGAGTTATGGATTTGATCCGTATCTGTCAAGCTGGAGCCCTTATCATGGTGCAGTATATGCTGTGACGGAATCTATTGCTAAAATTGTGGCTACAGGTGGAGATTACAGTAAGATACGGTTTACTTTCCAGGAGTATTTCCGTCGTATGACAGAGGATCCAAAGAGATGGAGCCAGCCGTTTGCAGCACTTTTGGGAGCGTATAAAGCACAGCTTGAATATGGCTTGCCTTCCATTGGTGGAAAAGACAGTATGTCTGGTACATTCCAGGATATTGATGTGCCGCCGACATTGGTTTCCTTTGCAGTGGACATGGCAAAAGATAAGGATATAATTACTCCGGAATTGAAACAGGCAGGAAATAAGCTAGTATGGATCCGTATTCAGAAGGATGAATATGATCTTCCGGTTTATGCACAGGTAATGGATCAGTATGGAAAATTCCATGAAGATATTCAAAAGGGCAGAATCGTATCTGCATACGCACTTGATCGTCATGGTGTTATCGCTGCTGTCAGCAAGATGGCGTTTGGTAATGGTCTCGGATTGAATCTGGAGCAGCATTTGGATCCGAGAGATGCATTTGCTCCGGCTTTTGGTGATTTGGTTGCAGAAGTTCCGGCGGATCAGGTTCAGAATCTCGCAGTTACCTATACAGTGATCGGCGAGGTAACAGATGATGCAATATTTACGTATGGAAATACAGAATTAAAACTTCAGGATGCAGTGGATGCATGGACAGGAACTTTGGAGAGCGTATTTGCGACAAAATCTGATGCAAGCAGCGAAGAAAAAATAGAAGAAAAGATATTCCGTACGTCAGATATTCATATCTGTAGTCATAAATTGGCTCAGCCAACTGTATTTATTCCAGTATTTCCGGGAACAAACTGTGAATACGACAGTAGAAAAGCATTTGAACGTGCAGGGGCAAAGGTAATTACAAAAGTATTCAAAAATATGGATGCAGATGGAATCAGAGAGTCTGTGGCTGAATTTGAAAAAGCGATTGCGCAGGCACAGATGATCATGTTCCCAGGTGGATTCAGTGCTGGTGATGAGCCGGATGGTTCTGCGAAGTTTTTTGCTACTGCATTCCAAAATGCAAAGCTAAAAGAAGCTGTAGAGAAGTTGTTAAATGAGCGTGACGGACTTGCTTTGGGAATTTGTAATGGTTTCCAGGCGTTGATTAAACTGGGGCTTGTTCCGTATGGACAGATTGTTGGACAGAAAGAGGATTCTCCGACATTGACTTATAATACAATAGGACGTCATATTTCTAAGATGGTATACACAAAGGTTGTAACAAATAAATCTCCATGGCTTCAGGAGGCAGATCTTGGTGGAGTTTATACAAATCCAGCATCACATGGAGAGGGTCGTTTTGTGGCAAATGAAGAATGGATTGAGAAATTATTTGCAAATGGTCAAGTTGCTACACAGTATTGTGATCCGGAAGGCAATATCAGCATGGATGAAGAATGGAATGTGAATGGCTCCTATTGTGCGATTGAAGGTATTACAAGTCCGGATGGACGAGTACTTGGTAAGATGGCACATTCTGAAAGACGTGACAATTCTGTGGCTATCAATATTTATGGTGAACAGGATCTTAGAATCTTCGAATCTGGTGTGAAATATTTTAAATAATACAGAGGTTTTATTACAGACCGTCGCTGAAAAGCGGCGGTTTGTTTTTGGATAAATTGTGCAAACAATTCAAAAAAAATAATAAAATTGAAGAACTTTAAAAAAAATCATATTATCTGTTGACATTTGGTGAAAAATAATAGTATAATAGCGAAGCAGGTTGAGGGAAACAAAGCTTGCAAGAAATCATACGGGGTCTTAGCTCAGCTGGGAGAGCATCTGCCTTACAAGCAGAGGGTCACAGGTTCGAGCCCTGTAGGCCCCATGTATTTCAACTATATTATTGTGTATGGCGGAATAGCTCAGTTGGCTAGAGCACACGGTTCATACCCGTGGTGTCGCTGGTTCAAATCCAGTTTCCGCTACTGAAAATCCTTGCTGAAGTAGCAAGGATTTTTTTGCATTTCGGTTTTATTTTTTATTGAAGAAAAGATTGCGTGGTAAAAATCATCTGCTAATGGTATACTATATTTTAGTTGCAGAAGATGCAATGAAAGGCCGGTGGCTTTCGAATATTTTAACACAAAGGAGAAAGTGAAATGAAAAACAAGTCTGGATTGGTATTGAGGATTATATTGGGAATGTATCTTGTGTTTTTAGGTGGGAATTTATTGACAGAGATGGTAAAAATGAAACCTAGTGATTATATGTTAAAGTCTTTTCTTGCAGTAATATTTATTCTTGTAGGAATAGGGTATGCATTCCATAATATAAAGGCTATATATAAAATGGTAAATGAAGAGACGGAAGAAACTCCGGAACCGCATTCAGAGGAAACGGCTGAAGACGAGGTACGGTTTGAAAAACCACAGCACGATAAGACAATGTTTCGTACTGCTCCAATGCCTTCCGAAGAAGAGATTCAAAATAAACTTCAGGAAAATACACAGAAAAAAGATTCTAACGATCCGGTAAATCTTGCGATTGAGATTATGCAAAAGGAGGATGCGGATCGAACTAAGATAGAAGAAATCGAAAGTGACTATGAGGAGAAATGACAATGCGTGTAGGAATGGGTTATGATGTACACAAATTAGTAGAAAATCGTAAATTGATTTTAGGGGGCGTAGAAATTCCGTATGAGAAAGGCCTGCTTGGTCATTCGGATGCGGATGTGTTACTTCATGCAATTATGGATGCGCTTCTTGGAGCTGCGGCTTTGGGAGATATTGGAAAGCATTTTCCGGATACAGATGAACAATACAAAGGAATTTCCAGTGTTTGTTTATTAGAACATGTAGCAGAGTTGTTGGAGAAAGAAGGATTTCTTGTGGAAAATATTGATGCTACAATCATTGCGCAACAACCAAAGATGAGACCGTATATAGATCAAATGCGCGCAAATATTGCCGATGCACTTCATATCGAACAAAATCAGGTTAATGTTAAGGCTACAACGGAAGAAGGGCTTGGCTTTACGGGAAACGGAGATGGAATTTCATCACAAGCAGTCTGTTTATTGGAAAAAATGACCAATTACAGCAGTTATGATGTAACTCCGCAAATGGAGTGTGAAAATTGCGGCGGCTGTGCGAATTTGAAATGAGATTAGGTCTGGGATAAAGGATGGATGCAGAATATGAAAGTTCGAATATTGCAAAAAGCAGAGCATAGTTTGACAAGACCGCTCTGGGAGTTGGTGTTTGTGGAAGATTCAAAAGCATTTTTGGATTATTATTATTTCTTTAAAACACAGGAAAACGAGATTTTTGTAATTGAAGAGGATGGAGCAGTTCGTTCGATGCTACACTTGAATCCTTATCTGATTCGGGCAGGTGAACAACAGTTTAATGGACATTATATCATTGGTGTAGCAACAGAATGTGCATACAGAAAACGTGGATATATGGCGATGCTGTTGAAAGATGCAATGCAGAAGATGTATGAGAGAAAAGAGTTGTTTACATTCTTAATGCCTGCAGCAGAGGCGATTTACACGCCTTTTGATTTTAGATTTGTATATGATCAAACGCTGAGAACTTATGTGATAGACAAACAGCAAGACTATGAGTGCAGTATGGGGGTGTCTGAGGGAGTAGTTGTTACAGATGCTGGGATTGGAGAAGGCAAAAATTTAGCGGATTTTTTTAATGAGTATTTTTCGGGGAAGTTTCAAGTTTATGCCATGCGAAGTGCACAATACTATCAGACAATGATTTTTGAACAGCAGAGTGAATGTGGCGGAATCAAAATGATCAAGAAAAACGGAAGGCTGATAGGAACGTTCTTATATGGAGATGAAGAAGGTCTGGAAATTCGGGAACCTTTGTATTTGGAAGAGTATGAAAGGGAGTTTTGGATAGCAGTTCGTCAGTTATGTGAAGAGCGAGGGCAGAGTGAGGCTGTAATTTATGCAGATATATCAGAAACAACTATAAAAAAACCGATGATTATGATAAGAATTGTTCACTTGGAAAGTTTTTTTAGTACGCTGCGAATAAAAGCGGGAGAACAGATTGATTGTTCTTTTGCGGTGATAGATTCTATTTTGTCTCAAAATAGTCGGATCTGGAGATTGCAGGGAGGGACGGATGCAGAAAGTCGGACAATTTTGGCGACAGAAACGGAGGATTCTGAAGGTGTTCTTTCTATTGCGGCTTTTACAAGTCTGGTATTTGGGTATAAAGATATAGAAGAGATTGCAAACGAACCGGGAGTATTTCTGACAGAACATCTGATAGATGAATTAAAGAAGATACAACCACTTCGGAAGATATATCTGAATGAAATTGTATGAATAAGATTGACAAAACGCTCAATTTTGCATAATATAGTAGCTAGTAATGTTGAGATAAAGGCAATGAACGAAAAGAGTAGCAACGGTCGGAACTTAGCAGAGAGAAACTGTCATCGGCTGAGAGCAGTTTTAAGGAAAGTGGTTGTGAAGTGCATTCGGGAGCTGATTCTGCGAAAGAGCATAAGATTTGAATCTGATAGTATTGTATGAATCAGATCAGCTTAGTAGCGGAATACGGGTGACGGACGTTATACGTTATAAGTGAAAGATTGGTTAGAAATGAGATTGATCTTTTAGAATTAGAGTGGAACCGCGGAGTAACTTCGCCTCTTGTTTGAGGCGGAGTTTTTTTCTTTCTATATGTTTTTATTAAGAATGTATTGTGTATGAGTCAAGGAGCTGATAGTATGGGAGTGATATCTTACATCAAAGAAGAAGTGCAAGTAGTGCGGGAACGAGATCCGGCCATCAAGTCTAATTGGGAAGTGCTACTTTATCCGAGTTTTAAAGTGATTTTAAGTTATCGGGTTGCACATAAACTATATTTGAAAAAACATTATTTCTGGGCCAGGTGGATTTCACAGAGAGCAGTACGCAAGACAGGGATTGAAATCCATCCGGGAGCGACAATCGGGAAAGGGCTGTTTATCGATCATGGAAGTGGTGTGATCATCGGAGAAACTGCAATATTGGGAGATAATGTGACGCTATATCAAGGAGTGACACTTGGTGGTACCGGAAAAGAGCAGGGGAAACGGCATCCTACATTAAAGGATAATGTCATGGTTAGTGCCGGAGCAAAGATTTTGGGTTCATTTACGATTGGAGAGAATTCAAAAATAGGTGCAGGTTCCGTTGTACTGGAAGAAGTTCCACCCAACTGTACGGTTGTTGGTGTACCGGGACGTATTGTGAGAAGAGATGATAAGAAAGTTCCAAGATCTGACATGGATCAAATCCATCTGCCGGATCCGATGTTGAATGATATTAAAGAGTTGCAGATTGCGAACTTTCAGTTATATGAAGAATTGAGGCAAATGGAAAGCCGATTGAAATGTATGACGTGTAAAGAGGCAAAATGTTCACAACAAGAACGGGAATATCGTGAATAGGCGGTATATGTGTATAGAATGATGAAAGGAAATGAAAGGAGAAAATCAGATGAAGTTATATAATACAATGTCAAAAACAAAGGAAGAATTCAGCCCATTGGAAGAGGGAAAAGTTAAAATGTATGTCTGCGGACCTACGGTTTACAATTATATTCACATTGGAAATGCAAGACCGATGATTGTGTTTGATACGGTTAGAAGATATTTTGAATATAAAGGATATGAGGTAAATTTTGTATCCAATTTTACGGATGTAGATGATAAGATTATCAAGAAGGCAAATGAAGAAGGCGTGAGTGCGGGGGAAATCTCTAAGCGGTATATTGCAGAATGCAAGAAAGATATGGCAGATATGAATGTAAAACCTGCAACCACCCATCCTCTTGCGACAGAAGAAATAGGTGGAATGATTGAGTTGATCCAGACGTTGATTGAAAAAGGATATGCGTATGAAAAGAACGGAACAGTATATTACCGTACAAGACGTTTCCAGGATTATGGAAAATTGTCTCATAAAAATCTGGATGATCTTCGGTCAGGAAACCGTTCTTTGTTGGTAAGCGGAGAAGATGAGAAGGAAGATCCATTGGATTTTGTTTTGTGGAAACCAAAAAAAGAAGGCGAACCTTCCTGGGAATCTCCTTGGAGCGACGGACGTCCGGGGTGGCATATTGAGTGTTCTGAGATGTCTAAGAAATATCTGGGAGAGCAGATTGATATTCATGCAGGTGGAGAGGATCTGATTTTCCCGCATCATGAGAACGAAATTGCGCAGAGTGAAGCGGCGAATGGAAAAGAATTTGCAAAGTATTGGTTGCATAACGGATTTTTGAATATTGATAATAAAAAAATGTCCAAATCTCTTGGCAACTTTTTTACAGTACGTGAAATTAGCGAGAAATATGACTTGCAGGTATTGCGATTCTTTTTGCTTAGTGCACATTATAGAAGTCCATTGAACTTTAGTGCAGAATTGATGGAAGCTGCAAAGAATGGTTTGGAGAGAATTCGAACCGCAGCGGATAATCTTCGCTTTTTATTAGAAAATACAAAGGTAGAAGAGTTTACTGCAGAAGAAGAAACAAAACAACAGCAGGTAGAGAAATTTGTGCGGAATTTTGAAAAAGCAATGGAAGATGATTTCAATACAGCGGATGCGATTGCGGCAATTTTTGAACTTGTTAAATTTGCAAACACGACAGCAGACGGAGAGAGTTCTAAAACAGATCTGCAAGGCTTGCTTGCTCAGATTGTGAAACTGACGGATGTTCTCGGATTGATTGTTGAGGAAAAGAGCGAACTGTTAGACGCAGATATTGAAGCGTTGATCCAGGAAAGACAGGAGGCTCGGAAAGCGCGTAATTTTGCGCGAGCAGATGAAATCAGAGATGAACTTCTGGAGAAAGGAATTCTTTTGGAGGATACGAGAGAAGGAGTAAAATGGAAAAGAGTATAAAAATAGATTTTCATGATTATATTCAGGATGCCTTGCAATTAAATGAGACGGATGTCAGAAGTTATTCTCCGCTGGTGTTGGCTTATATCGGAGATTGTGTTTATGATCTGATTATTAAGAGTATGGTGATCAGCGACGGAAACAAACAGGTGCATAAACTTCATGAACAAACGAGTCGGTATGTACAGGCATCGGCTCAATCAAAAATGATGAGAGCTATGCAGCCTTGTTTGACGGAAGAAGAACATGCGGTTTATCGCAGAGGAAGAAATGCAAAGTCTGTTAGTCCGGCGAAAAATCAGTCTATTACAGATTATCGCCGAGCAACCGGCTTTGAAGCATTGCTTGGATTTTTGTATTTAAGAAAGGAATATGAACGGCTGATGGAGCTGGTAAAGATTGGGTTGGAACATCTGAAAGAAGAGGAGAATACGAATGAATAGGGAAATTGGAAAAGAAAATGAATTTGATGAAAGAATTCATACGCTTGTAATAGAAGGGAGAAATGCAGTGTTAGAGGCATTTCGTTCCGGCAAGCCAATCGATAAGGTGTTTGTATTGGACGGATGTCAGGATGGACCAATTCGCACGATTGTTAGAGAGGCAAAAAAACATGATACAATTTTGAATTTTGTCAGTAAGGAGCGATTGAATCAATTATCTCAGACAGGAAAACATCAAGGAGCAATTGCTTATGCTGCGGCATATGAGTATGCAGAGATAGAAGATATGTTTCAGCTGGCGGAAGAGCGGGGAGAAGATCCGTTTATTTTACTTTTGGATAATATTGAAGATCCGCATAACCTGGGAGCAATTATCCGTACAGCTAATTTGGCGGGGGCACATGGTGTGATTATTCCAAAACGGAGAGCAGTGGGGCTTACAGCGACTGTAGCGAAGACATCGGCAGGCGCTTTGAATTATACTCCGGTTGCGAAGGTGACTAATTTGGCAAAAACAATGGAAGAATTAAAAGAACGCGGAATGTGGTTTGTTTGCGCAGATATGGGTGGAGAAAGCATGTATCGTTTGAATTTGACAGGTCCGATTGGTCTTGTGATTGGAAATGAAGGGGAAGGCGTCGGAAGATTGGTAAAAGAAAAATGTGATTTTGTTGCGTCGATTCCGATGAAAGGCGAAATTGATTCCTTGAATGCTTCTGTTGCAGCAGGAGTTCTTGCGTATGAGATTGTGAGACAGAGGATGAATTGATGCAGAAATATGACACAATGGCAGATGAGTATTTAATCTCAGAATACCGGCAGGGAAATTCTGAAGTTATGGACTATTTGATGGTGAAATATAAACCAATGGTGCGCCGAAAAGCACGTGCAATGTATTTACTGGGTGGAGAGAACGAAGATCTGATCCAGGAAGGAATGATTGGTCTTATGAAAGCGGTTCGAAATTTTGATTTATCTCATGGAGCGAGTTTTTTGAGCTTTGCTGAGTTATGTGTCTCGAGGCAGATGTATACGGCAATCGAAATGTCAAAACGTAAAAAACATATGCCACTAAATTCCTATGTTTCTATTTATGAACAACAAAGTGAAAATGATGATGAGAGCAAAGCTCCTTTGATTGATACTATCGAAGCAGGGAACGAGAACAATCCGGAGACAATGTATTTTGGAAAGCAGTATGTAGGAGCTTTGGTAGAAGAGTTAAAACAATCGCTAAGTTCTTTGGAAAATCATGTACTGTATTTGCATTTAATGGGAGCAGATTATCGAAAGATTGCAGAAGTGCTCGAAAAAAGTCCGAAAGCAATTGATAACGCACTGCAGAGGATTCGAAATAAAGCGGAGAAATTAATAAATAAATACCAATAATAGAATATTGATTGAAAAAAAGGAAAACGGCTGTCTATAGACAACCGTTTTTTAAGCTGTTGAGCGGAATTGAACCGCCGACCCCTTCCTTACCAAGGAAGTGCTCTACCCCTGAGCCACAACAGCATTTTGCTGTATATAGGTTATATACAGCTTTATTAATATACTACAAATAATATAAAATTGTCAATGATTTTTAAAATAATTTTGAGTTTAGGGTGTGTTTCATAGCTTATAACTGTTCGGAATCTAAAACAATAGTAAAAGGTCCATCATTGATCAGACTTACTTTCATATCTGCACCGAAAGAACCTTGTTGTACATTAGGAACAGATTCTTTACATTTTTTAATAATATATTCATAGAGAGTATTGGCTTGGTCCGGAGAACCTGCTTCAATAAAGCTTGGTCGATTTCCCTTTTTACAGTTGGCGTAGAGTGTAAATTGAGAAATGAGAAGCAGACTTCCGTTAACATCTGCTAGAGAAAGATTGGTTTTTCCCTGTTCGTCTTCGAAAATTCGAAGTCCGATCATTTTTCGAACCATTTTATCTGCAATCTCTTGAGAGTCATTTTCAGAAATACCGATCAATACCATATATCCTTTTTGAATCTCTCCGATTAATCTATTATCTACTGAAACACTTGCTTCTGATACGCGTTGAATCACAAATTTCATTATAAACCTCCTAATATAAACGATAAATTTCCTAAATATTGTATCATAGAAAAAAGTGTGTGACAATTACGAAAAAGACGCAATGATTTGTTGCTTTTTGTAAGAACTAGTAAGGAATATTTTAACCTATAAACAGAAGGTGTTTGACGGGGACCGGCTTCTGGATGGAGGGACAAAAGATATGAGAGAAATGAGCCGAAAAGAACTGATTTTTTTGAAGGACATGTTAAAAAAGGTACAGAAGTTTATTTGGGAGAGGGGAAGTGGAAGAGTTCCATATTGTTATGTGCGATTTGAATATATGTTCCATAATATAGAAATCTATCTGCAGTCCGGGGAAGAGAATCTTCAGTTGCTGTGTGAGATTTTGCAAAGAGATTGGGAGAAAGCAAATCATCAATTGGTAGGAATTTCGAGTAGCAAGCTGATGGATACTGCAACCTATGAGAAAATGGAAGATGCAATTCAGTTTATAAGAATGATTACAGAGATTGATGCTTTTTTTCAAGAAGATGCAGGTACAGAAGAACTAGATGCAGAAGAAAATGAAGAGGATGAAACTTTTTTGCGTGTATCACAGTCTAATAGGTGAGAAACAAAATAGCCGGCGAAAAGAGAGGAGGTTGTTACTTGCAATATTTGATAAAAAGGGCAAAACAAAAAGATAAACAGGCGTTTGTGGAATTAATAGAAGCTCATAAGCAGAAACTTTACAAAACGGCGTGGAGTTATCTTCGCAATGAGGACGATGTGGCAGATGCAATACAGGAAACTATTTTGAATTGTTATGAAAATATAGATAAATTGAAAAATAGCTCTTATTTTACCACATGGATGACGCGGATTCTGATTAATAACTGCAAAGATATTTTACAGAGAAAGAAACATGAAATGCCAAACGAAGTGATGCCGGAGCAAGAAGAATTTTGTCGTGACTTAGAGAATTATGAATTTGAGGAGTTGATCCGGTCAATGGATGAAAAATATCGTCTTGTATTGCTGCTGTATTATGGGGAAGGATTTAAAATTCGTGAAATAGCGCAAATTCTTGAAATGGATGAGAATACAGTGAAAACAAGATTGGCACGTGGAAGAAAGCAATTTGAACGTCTGTATAAGGGGAAACAAGTTCAAGAAAGGAGAGAAATCTGTGGGTAGAAATTATTCAGAACAGGAAATGCAGGAGATTTTAAAAAAGGATGTAAAGATTCCGGAAAAGGTGGAACAGAAGATACAGGAAACATATCGTCAGATTGGCGTGGAAAGAGTAACTCCAATCCGCAGCAGAAGTGGAAGGAGGGTCTGGAAGGCGGCAGCTGCGGTTGCAGTGTTGACGGTGGGAATATCTGCCGGTGTAATGGCTGCAAGTCATTTCTTATCTGTAAATCGTGTGAATAAGGCTGGTAATATGGTTTATGAAATCCAGATTGATCGTGAAAAGAAGGCACATGCGATTGAAGTGAATACAACGTATATGCCGGAAGGATATGTTTACCAAGAAAGCGGTCCAAATGGTGGAAAGTGGCATAATGAAAAAGACAATACCGGCATCTCTATTTTTTCTTATAATGCCGCAGAATTAGATCGAATGACAAGAGCTGGATCTAACATTGAGTTTCTGGATTATGGAAAAGATACAACTTTAAAAGAGATGATGATTGGAAATCAGAAAGTGGATGTTTACACAGGTGGACCGATTTATTCTGATTCAGATAAAACAGCAAAGAAACTTTATTTATTTAACGAAGAAGAAGGATATGGAATCTGGATCTGGTCAGATGGAAAATTTCCGGCAGATGAACTTGTAAAAATAGCAGAAGGCTTAGAAGTAAAAATACTCGAAGAGGTAGTGCCTTATGCATCGGAGGCGGAGATCGCAAAAGAAAAAGAGGCTAATGAAATAGCAAATAAGATGGAAGTTAAGCATTTTGGACAAGAAATTCCGGCAGAAGTAGTATATCAGATTGGAGAAGAGGTCTCTGACCCAGAGTATAATCAGGAATACAATGATGATATTCGTTATATCGTGAAATCGGCAGAAATCAGAGATGCGATATCGTTTGAAGAATTTCCGGCTGAGAATTTTGTTTCAGATGTTGCAAGTTGGATGAATGAAGACGGAACAATGAAACCGCATGATCGAGTGAAAGCCGGAGATAAAGTGGAAGAAGCAGAGTCTGTCAACACAAAATTTCTTGTAGTAAAACTGAATGTAAAAAATGTTTCTGACACTGCAATGAACAAGGAGCTCGGTGGAGCAGTCATCGGTCCGGATTTGACAACGATTACAAAGAAGGAGGATGGTAAATACTATACAGCAGAGCATATGTATTATGCGGGAAATGAAAGTTATGGGCTGCAATATTTATCAGATCATGGAAGTTCTTTCCCGGTATACATTGATCCATTGTATTATACAGAAGGGGTTAAACGCTTAAAAACTCCACATTTCAGACCAATGGAAGCCGGAGAAAGTTTCGATTGTACACTGATTTATGTGGTAGATGAAGATCAGACTGGCAATTTGGCATTTCGATTTTATCCCAGTGGAGTATCAGCGGGGGAAGCAATTGTGAATCCATATGTTGCAATTGGAGAACAGGTGAAATAAGTTTAAAATATCTATAAAAATAAAATACTCAATATCTTAAATATTTTAAAAAGCGGATTCCGGCTATGGGGAATCCGCTTTAAATATATGAACGTGTAAGTTTCAATAATGGTTATTCGTTTGGTTGCGTTTTCTTTTTATGTGTTCTTGTTGTATTCATGATTACGCCAAGGAATACAAATGCAATCAGCATCCACACGGCGAAAACGACAGGTCCCCGTTTGCTGAACATATCGTAGTATCCTTTTAAGTAGATGATCACAACAATCCATGGAAGAATGTGAGTCATGTAGAAACGCATCTTCACTGGGAATTTTAGACCATTCCCGGAATTGGCCTCTTTGATGAAGTTGTCCCATCCCCAACCATTTTTGTGGGTACAGAACATCAGGTAAACAACAGAGCCAAGTGGAAGGATATTATTGGATACGAGGAAATCTTCCAAATCCATGATATTGGTTCCTGCTCCCAAAGGCTGAATACCGGAGAGTAAGTTGAATCCGAAAATACATGGGAGACTCAGCAGTGCAATTGCAGCAATATTGATTCCAACTGCTTTTCGTCGGTTCCAGTGGAACAGATCCATTCCGAAGGAAACAATGTTTTCAAATACACCGACAATTGTGGACAGTGCTGCAAAGAACAGGAAGAGGAAGAACAAGGAACCCCAGATTCTTCCGCCCGCCATCTGTGTGAAGATATTAGGCAGGGTAATAAAAACAAGGCTTGGACCAGCTGCCGGTTCTACCCCGAAAGCAAAGCATGCAGGAATGACAATCAACCCTGCGGTCATTGCAACAAAGGTGTCCAAAAGCACGATGCTGATGGATTCGCCTGTCAAAGAACGAGATTTATCCAGATAACTTCCGAAGATTGCCATACCGCCCATACCGATACTTAAAGTGAAGAATGCCTGACTCATTGCGCCAAATACTACGTTTCCGATTCCGCTGTCCAGCATACGCTGGAAATCAGGAATTAAATAGAAACGAAGTCCTTCAGAAGAGCCTGGAAGTGTCACCGAACGAATAGCCAGTACAACCATAATACCGAGCAGACAGAGCATAACTATTTTCATAATCTTTTCCACTCCGTTTTGAAGACCGATGGCGCAGATTCCAAATGAAACCAAAATTACAAGGAAGGTCCAGAAAACAAGAACTCCTGGATTCTGAGTCATTGCATCAAACTTAGAAGCAATCTGTTCCGGTGTTGTCTGGACAAATTCACCGCTAGCCATGCGGTAGCAATAGTACAGCATCCAGCCTCCTACCATGGAATAGAACATTACAAGAATATAGTTGCCGGCAATTCCAAGCCAGCGGATGGTATGCCATTTGGAATTTTTTGGTTCCAGTACATTGTAAGAAGTGGCGATACTTTTCTGGCTGGCACGCCCTACACTAAATTCACAGACAATAATCGGCATGCCCAGAATTGCAAGGAATACCAGATATACCAGAATAAATGCAGCGCCGCCGTACATTCCCGCCATGTAAGGAAATTTCCATACGTTTCCAAGACCAATGGCGCAGCCGGCAGAAACAAGGATGAAGCCAAGACGACTTCCGAACTTTTCTCTCTTCATAATAGATAACTCCTTAGGTTGTATAATTTTTCGCTTTAAAGCATTACATTGAAATAGCATTATAACATATTCTGCTTGCTGTTGTATACAATTTATGTTAAAATTATTTGCAGAAATCATGATTTTTTGAGGAGGAAACTATGGAAAACGAGACAGTTTCAAAAAATTTTATTGAACAGGAAATAGATAAGGACTTAGCGGAGGGTGTTTATGACCATGTCTGCACACGATTTCCACCAGAGCCGAATGGTTATCTTCATATTGGACATGCCAAGGCGATTTTGTTGAATTATGGACTTGCACAGAAGTATCATGGTGAGTTTCACATGCGTTTTGATGATACCAATCCAACAAAAGAGAAGACAGAATTTGTAGAGTCTATAAAAGAAGATATTCAGTGGCTGGGAGCAGATTGGAAAGATCATCTGTATTTTGCATCAGATTATTTTGAACAAATGTATGAATGTGCAGTGAAGCTGATCAAAAAAGGAAAGGCATTTGTTTGTGATCTGACTGCAGAACAGATTCGGGAATATAGAGGTACATTGACGGAGGGTGGAAAGGAAAGCCCATATCGAAACAGAAGTGTGGAAGAAAACCTGAAGTTATTTGAAGAAATGCGGGAAGGTAAGTATCAAGATGGCGAAAAAGTGCTACGTGCAAAAATTGATATGAATTCTCCGAATATTAATATGCGTGATCCGGTTATTTATCGGGTTGCTCGTATGACACATCATAATACAGGAGATAAGTGGTGTATTTATCCAATGTATGATTTTGCTCATCCGATTGAAGATGCGATTGAAGGTATCACACATTCTATTTGTACTTTGGAGTTTGAAGACCACAGACCGTTGTATGACTGGGTTGTCAGAGAGTGTGAGTTTGAGATGCCACCGCGTCAGATTGAGTTTGCTAAGATGTATCTGACGAATGTGGTGACAGGAAAACGATATATTAAAAAGCTGGTAGAAGATAAGATTGTAGACGGATGGGATGATCCGCGTCTTGTTTCTATTGCAGCATTGAGAAGAAGAGGATTTACTCCGGAATCTTTGAAAATGTTCATTGATATGTGTGGGGTTTCCAAAGCACAGAGTTCAGTTGATTATGCAATGCTGGAGTATTGTATACGAGAGGACCTGAAGTTGAAAAAAGCACGTATGATGGCAGTGCTGAATCCGATTAAGCTAGTAATTGATAATTATCCGGAAGGACAGGTAGAGTATCTGGATGTGCCGAACAACTTGGAAAATGAAGAATTAGGTACAAGAAAGGTACCATTCTGCAGAGAATTATATATTGAACGAGAGGATTTTATGGAAGAGCCGCCGAAGAAGTATTTCCGTCTTTTCCCGGGAAATGAAGTTCGGTTGATGTCTGCATATTTTGTGAAATGTGAGAGCTTTGTAAAGGATGAAAATGGTAACGTAACAGAAGTACATTGCACATATGATCCGGAAACAAAGAGCGGAAGCGGATTCACCGGAAGAAAGGTTAAGGGAACGATTCATTGGGTAGCAGCGCCGTATGCACAAAAAGCAGAGGTTCGTCTGTATGAAAATCTTGTGGATGAAGAAAAGGGCGTATACAACAAAGAGGATGGTTCTTTGAATTTAAATCCGAATTCTCTTACAATTTTAAAAGAATGTTATGTAGAACCAAGTTTTGCTGACGCAAAAGCGTATGATAGTTTTCAATTTGTGAGAAATGGATATTTTTGTATTGATGCAAAAGATTCTGCGCCGGATGCGCTGGTATTTAACCGGATTGTATCGTTAAAGAGTTCCTTCAAATTGCCGAAGAAATAAGAACGAATAAGAGAAGAACATGAATACGTTGACCATTAGCCTAGATACAAAATCAAAAGTGCCATTGTATGAGCAGATTTATCATTTTATAAAAGAGGAAATTCAAACCGGGAAGATTTTAAGCGGAGAGAAACTTCCTTCTACAAGAGCGCTGTGCCGATTTTTAGAAGTCAGCCGGAGTACAGTGGAACTGGCATATGAACAATTGCTGTCTGAAGGCTATATTGAGTCGGAGCCTTATCGGGGATATTTTGTATCGGAATTGGAAGGGCTGTATCAATTGAAAGTAGCAAAACCGCTGATGTCAGAAACGGTTGACCAGCAGAAGGAAAAGTATCAGTATGATTTTTCTCCGAATGGAGTTGATTTAAATAGTTTTCCCTATAATGCATGGAGAAAACTTTCCAAAGAGAGTCTTGTAGATGACCAGGCAGAATTGTTTCGGCTTGGTCATCCTCAAGGAGAATGGGGACTTCGAAATGCCATTAGTAATTATCTGCATCAAGCACGAGGGGTTAATTGTACACCAGAGCAGATCGTGGTAGGTGCCGGGAATGACTATTTACTTATGCTGTTGTCAACGGTGATCGGACAAAATCATAAAGTGGCGCTGGAAAATCCTACTTATCGTCAGGCATACAGGTTATTTGAAAATCTGTCGTATGATGTTTGTACAGTGGATACGGATGAAAAAGGAATGCAAGTGTCTGAACTTGCACATTCCGATGCAGATATTGCATTTGTGATGCCGTCGCATCAATATCCTCTTGGTATTGTAATGCCGATCAAACGGCGGATGGAACTGTTGCGCTGGGCGGAAGAGGAAGATCGATATATCATAGAAGACGATTACGATAGTGAATTTCGGTATAAAGGGAAACCGATTCCGGCACTGCAAGGATATGATAATCATGAAAAGGTAATTTACATTGGGACATTTTCAAAATCTATTGCACCTGCAATCCGTATGAGTTATCTTGTATTACCACCGAAACTTCTTGAAATATATAGAAGAAAGAGTAGTTTCCTAAGTTCTACAGTATCAAGGGTGGATCAGCTGATTTTACAGAAGTTTATCGAAGAAGGATATTATGAAAGACATTTGAACAAGACGCGGGCACTCTATAAGAGCCGGCATGATACTTTATTGAATGCTTTGCGTGGGATGGAGCCTGCAGTGAATATTTCTGGAGAAAATGCCGGAGTACACTTACTGTTGACCTTTCAGAATGGAATGAAAGAGAGAGAGTTGATTGAACAGGGAAAACGTGCGGGAATCAAAGTCTATGGTTTGTCAGAATATTATGTGACACCGCGACCGGAGGCACCGGCAACAATTCTGCTGGGATATGCGAATATGCGAGAAGAAAGTATTCGGAAAGCGGTGGAGCTTCTAAAAGAAGCGTGGAAATTCAAATAATACCCCTTAAGCGAATGGAGGCAAGTACCTTGTTAGCTTAAGGGGTATTGTTGATGTGTGCATATTCTTTGATAAAAAGATTAAATGAGCTATGAAACTGCAGGTTCACTAGGGGCACTGTCTGTTTCGTCTGTTTTGTCTGATTTGTCTGCTACAGTTTTGTTCAGGGAAACATACTCACGATCTACTGGCTGAAGGTCAGAATCTAAATCAAAATCATCATCATCATCTAAGCCAAAATCAAAGGAATCTTCTTCGTGATTCTTTTTACAGAAAAATGCAATGATAAATCCAATCGCCGTACCAATTGCAACCAATGCTGCGAGCCATTTTAATGTCTTTTTCATAGTAAAAAACTCCCTTCTTACGAAATTGTGTAATCTCTTGTCGTTACATGTCTTTACATGATTTTTTCATAATTCAATCAATTACTATTCTAATACTTTTTTTGTTGAATTACAACATTTTTCCATCTTCAAAATTCGGCAAATTATGCAGAATGATAATCAAGTAAAAAGTAATAGAATTTGCTGGGGGGTTAGTTGTCGGAACATCTGAAATATGGTACACTATGTGATGTTTATCAATCTAGGAAAAAGTCGGAAGGAGGTTAGAGAGAATGGAACATAAAGCTGCAAAGAAAGCAAAGAAGGGGGTACTGAGTGTTGTTTTTAGTCGAACAGCACTTGTAATATTGCTGATACTGCTTCAGATTGGCATGATTTTTGTATTGACAACAAAGCTCAGTGAATATGCGGTCTATGTTTATGGAGTGCAGACCGTCGTACAGGCTGGTGTGATTATTTATATTTTTAATCAAAAAGGAAATCCGGAGTCCAGCAGAACGTGGATTTTGTTAATTCTGGTAATGCCGGTTTTTGGATGTCTCTTCTATATCTATGTACGTTTGGAATTGGGAACAAAATATATTGGAGAGAGACTTGGCAATCTTCAGATGGCCACCTGGCCGTATCTGGCACAGAAAACGGAGATTGTAGAAGAATTGCGGGTGAGTAAACCGGCAAATGCAAACCTGGCATACTATATGCAGAAACAATTGCATTTCCCAACCTATCGAAATACAAAAGCGATGTATTTTCCAACAGGTCAGGATAAATTTAAGGTAATGCTTGAAAAGTTGGAGGGCGCAGAAAAATATATCTTTTTGGAATATTTTATTGTAACAGAAGGATATATGTGGAATTCGATTTTAGATATTTTGAAACGGAAAGCCGCAGAGGGCGTCGAAGTACGTTTTATGTATGACGGCATGTGCAGTATTTCGAATCTGCCTTATAATTATCCAAAAAAAATACGAAAATACGGTATTAAATGTAAGATGTTCAGTCCAATTCGTCCGATTCTGACTACAACGCAAAATAACAGAGATCACCGAAAAATCTGTGTAATCGATGGAAAATATGGATTTACCGGTGGAATCAATCTGGCAGATGAATACATTAATCAGAAAGAACGTTTTGGATATTGGAAAGATACGGCTGTAATGCTGGAAGGGGAAGCAGTTCAGAGTCTTACAATGATGTTTTTGCAGATGTGGAATGTAACCGAACATAAGCCGGAGGATTATGAAAAGTATTTGACAAAACGACTACCGGAGATGAGACGAGAACTGGGGTATATGATTCCGTATGGTGATAGTCCGTTTGATCATGAAGATGTGGGAAAAGAAGTATATTTTCATATTTTGAACCATGCAAAAAAATACGTACATATTATGACGCCATATTTGATTTTGGATAATGAGATGTATGATACACTAGCAAGAGCAGCAAAAAGTGGAATTGATGTAACGATCATCATGCCACATATCCCGGATAAATGGTATGCTTTTGCAGTAGCTAAGACACATTATAGAGAATTGATTGAAGCTGGTGTAAAGATTTATGAATTTTTACCGGGTTTTGTGCATGCGAAGGTCTTTGTATCTGATAATGATACGGCAACCGTAGGAACAATTAATTTGGATTATCGGAGTCTGTACCTACATTTTGAGTGTGGTGTATTTATTTATAATAACCCTGTAGTGCGTGATATAGAGCTGGATTTCCAAAATACATTGAAAAAATGTCATCGGATTTCGCTGGCGGATCTGAAAAAAATCAATCCGGTCATGCTGTTATGTGGAAGAGTTCTGCGTTTGATTGCACCATTGATGTAAGTATATTTTTTTCTTTACATCTAAAAAAAGCTGTAGTATAATTCCGATGTAGTTTTTTGAATACAATATTTTCAAGGCGTAAATACGCAGGAGGATTTGGAAATGGTAAAAGCGGTAGTTGGAGCAAACTGGGGCGACGAAGGAAAAGGCAAGATTACGGATATGCTCGGAAAAGAGGCGGACATCATTGTTCGTTTTCAAGGTGGAGCCAATGCAGGTCATACAATTGTAAATGATTATGGAAAATTTGCATTGCATACATTGCCATCCGGTGTATTTTATGAGCATACAACAAGTGTGATCGGAAATGGTGTTGCACTCGATATACCAAGATTGTTTGAGGAAGTGCAGTCTGTTGTTGAAAAGGGTGTTCCGACTCCTAAGATTCTTGTATCAGATCGTGCACAGATTGTTATGTCTTATCACAAATTATTTGATGCATATGAAGAGGAAAGACTTGCGGGCAAGTCTTTTGGGTCTACAAAGTCTGGAATTGCACCGTTTTATTCTGATAAGTTTGCAAAGATTGGTTTTCAGGTAAGTGAGTTATTTGATGATGAACTGCTAAAAGAGAAAACAGAGAGGATTGCAGAACAGAAGAATGTGATATTGGAACATTTATATCATAAACCGCTTTTAAATCCGGAAGATTTATATAAAGAATTAAAAGAGTATAAGGAAATGATCGCACCGTATGTTTGTGATGTATCGTTGTTCTTACACAATGCATTGAAAGAGGGAAAAGAGATCCTGCTAGAAGGTCAGCTTGGTTCTTTGAAGGATCCAGATCATGGGATTTATCCAATGGTAACTTCCTCTTCTACATTGGCTGCTTATGGGGCAATAGGAGCAGGAATTCCACCGTATGAGATTAAGCAGATCATTACTGTATGTAAAGCATATTCCAGTGCAGTAGGCGCAGGCGCATTTGTTAGTGAGATTTTTGGAGAAGAAGCAGACGAATTGAGAAAAAGAGGCGGCGATGGCGGTGAATTTGGTGCAACAACCGGTCGGCCAAGAAGAATGGGCTGGTTTGATTGTGTGGCATCTAAGTATGGCTGTCGTATGCAAGGAACTACAGATGTTGCATTTACTGTTTTAGATGTGCTTGGATATCTGGATGAGATTCCGGTATGTGTCGGTTATGAGATCGATGGAAAGCTGACAACAGATTTCCCGGTAACACATCTTTTGGAAAAAGCGAAACCGGTATATAAAATACTTCCGGGATGGAAAAGTGATATACGTGGAATTAAGAAATTTGAAGATTTGCCGGAAAACTGTCAGAAATATATTGAGTTCGTAGAGGAACAGATTGGATATCCAATTACATTAATCAGTAATGGACCGGGAAGAGACGATATTATTTATCGCATGAAAGAAAAAAAATAATAAAATTATAAAAAGAATGATTTGACCATTATTTTAAAATAAGGCAGATCATTCTTTTTTCTTAAAATTTTACAAAGAGAACAAAGTTTTATTACATTTGGAAGATATAATATAAGTGTATTTGAAAGAAAAATTAAAAAAGGAATATTTTGGGCTGATTCTGCATAGACTTGTAAAGTTGAGGGAGTCTTGAATATAGATTACAGGAGGTATTTTCATGCAAAAGAGTGAAGAAAAAAGTAGACAAGAAATCATAACGATTGAAGAATATCTGAGAAAAAGAAGTTTGATTAAAAAACAGGAAAAAGAACAGAATTGTCTCGGCGCTGCCGGATTGAAATACCGGCAGGGAGATGCAATGGAACTTGCAGAACTTATGTATATGTGAAGTTAATCTTCGTCATGCGCATTTTTATTAAGTTTGCTAAAAAGAATTAGACCATACAGAAGAACCGGAAGGATAATAGTTGCAGCAACAGACACTATAAGCAGATCATTGGTAAGTGGAGAATCAATCAATGCAAATATACGCTTTGTTTTTTTCATGGAGAATTCCTACCTTTCGTTGGAGAAATTATATAAGTTTTATTTGTGTTTATTTTGGGAAACGATATAATCATAACACAAAATCTGTATCTTTTCATTAAAGAATATACTGGAAAAAGAGAAAGTTTTTCAAAATGATGTATTGGAACCGGCAGCAACGTAAAAATAACAGTTTACGGAATGAAAAATATGTTATATAATGGGTGTCAGTTGATATTTTGATAAAAGGAGTTTAAGTACAATGAGTGATAAGAGTTTATTGGAACAGTGGCGTGAGACTGCATATAATCAAGAAGCTTCCAAAGCACAGTTAGAGAATTTCTGGGGAAATTACTTTAACATTGAGAAAAAGATTTATGAGATTTTGCTGACCAATCCGGACGAGGAAGTAAAAGGAACTGTAAAAGAATTAGCAGATAAATTTGGACAGCATGTTATGACAATGGTTGGTTTTCTGGATGGAATCAATGATAGTTTAAAGGTAAAGAACCCAATTGAGACAATGACAGAAGAGACTGTTGTAAGCCTTGCATTTGATAAGGAACTTTTGTATAAGAACATGGTGGATGCAAAAGCTGACTGGCTCTATGAATTGCCACAGTGGGAGCAGATTTTTGATGAAGAAACCAGAAAACGTTTATATCGTGAACAGAAGCAGTCAGGAACTGTCCGCAAGGAGAAGAAGATTGGAAGAAATGATCCATGTCCATGTGGAAGCGGAAAGAAATACAAAAAATGCTGTGGACGTAATGCATAAGCTATGATACAGGTATATTTTATAATAATGGGGATAGGCTGTCTGCTTTATTATGGAATGATACGCTATTATACCGGCAAATGGGATTCAACATTTGCCGGTTTTTGGCTTTTATCAGGAATGATTCATTTGAGCGGATTGCTGTTTTGGAAGTGGATACCAGGAATTGTTCAAAAAGTTGTGTTAGTGATGCTTTTGGTTTTATGGATGCTGTTTTTGATAACGGAAGGAGTTATTTTATGGAAAATGAAACAAAAACCAGAGCGCAATGCTGAGTATCTGATTGTATTAGGTGCGCATGTGAATGGAAAGAAAATTACAAATTCTCTGATGTACCGTCTGGATGCAGCTTATACATATTTGTGTGAAAATTCAAAAACACAGGTAATTGTATCAGGAGGACAGGGTAATGGAGAGGCAATTTCGGAAGCAGAGGCTATGGCGGAAAATCTTTTGCAAAGAGGAATTGCAGCAGAAAGGATTGTTCAGGAGAATAAATCTACTACAACAGCAGAAAATTTACGCTTTTCAGGGGAATTGATTTCAGTACGGAAACCTAATGGTTTGAAAGTAGCATCGGTGGTCCTTGTGACGAATAATTTTCATATTTGTCGTGCGTTATTAATTGGAAGACAAGTAGGATATATGAATCTGAGTGGACTTGCGGCAATATCTAATCCTGTTTTGCAGCTAAATTACTTGGTACGGGAGTTTTTTGCGGTTATTTGGAATTATTTATTAATAAAAACTAAAAAAATCTCATAAAAGTAACAAGATTGTGAGTGAAAAGTTAAATCCGTTTTGCAAAAAAGGAGAAGAAATAGATTGTAAAGTTTTGTAATCATCTTGACAAAAAAAAGAGCAATGTTATAATGATTAAAGATTCAAAACACGTTGAAGAGAAGAGTAAAATGCGGAAAGAATACAGAGAGGGAAGTCGTTGGCTGGAAACTTCCTATTACGGAACCATTTGAAAACTACCTCTGAGTGGCTGCAAAACAGTCCGGTGATTCCGTTATCATCAGAATGAAGTGGTTCCGGCATGGTCCGGTACAATTAGGGTGGAACCGCGAGAAGAGTACTCGTCCCTTTCTGCAGTGATGCAGAAAGGGGCTTTTTTATTTTTGTTATTCAAAAAAAGGAAAGAACCCCGCCATTTTATTACTGCAGGGCAAAACAAATAAAACAAAAAAGGAGAGAAAAGTATGAAAATTACATTGAAAGATGGCTCTGTAATTGAATATGCAGAGAGTAAAAGAGTAATTGATATTGCATCCGATATTAGTGAAGGATTGGCAAGAATGGCAACAGCCGGAGAGGTGAATGGAGAAGTTGTAGACTTGAGAACAGTCATAGAGGAAGATTGCGAATTGAGCATTCTTACTTTTAATGATGAAAAAGGAAAAGGTGCATTTCGTCATACAGCATCTCATATTATGGCACAGGCAATTAAACGTCTGTATCCGGATACAAAATTGGCAATTGGACCGTCTATCGAGGATGGATTCTATTATGATATCGATCGCGAGACTCCGCTTACAGAAGCTGATTTGGAAAAAATCGAAGCTGAGATGAAAAAAGTTGTGAAAGAGGCACTTCCGATTGAACAGTTTACAATGCCGAGAAGTGAGGCAATTGAATATTTTAAGTCAAATGAGGAAATTTATAAAGTTGAGTTGATTGAAGATTTACCGGAGGATTCCATTATCAGCTTTTATAAACAGGGTGAGTTTACAGATTTATGTGCAGGACCACATTTGATGACTACAAAGCCTGTGAAAGCTTTTAAACTGACAAGTCTTGCCGGCGCTTACTGGCGAGGAAGTGAGAAAAATAAGATGCTCCAGAGAATCTATGGAACTGCATTTCCGAAGAAAGCAGAACTGGAAGAACATCTGGCAATGATTGAAGAGGCAAAGAAACGTGATCACAGACGTCTTGGAAAAGAACTGGGACTCTTTATGATGCGTGATGAAGGACCAGGATTCCCATTCTTCCTGCCAAAGGGAATGGTATTAAAGAATACACTTCTTGATTATTGGAGAGAGATTCATAGAAAGAATGATTATGTAGAGATCAATACGCCAATTATGTTGAGCAGACATTTGTGGGAAACATCTGGTCACTGGGGACATTACAAAGAGAATATGTATACAACAGTGATTGATGAAGAGGATTTTGCAATCAAACCTATGAACTGCCCAGGAGGCATTCTTGTATATCAGTCAGAACCACGTTCTTATCGTGACCTTCCGTTGCGTATGGGAGAATTGGGCTTGGTACATCGCCATGAAAAATCTGGTCAGCTGCATGGTTTGATGCGTGTGCGCTGTTTTACACAGGATGATGCACATATTTTTATGATGCCGGAACAGATTCGGGATGAAATCAAAGGAGTTGCAAAACTGATTGATGAAGTCTACAGCTTGTTTGGATTCAAGTATCATGTAGAGCTTTCCACACGTCCAGAGGACAGTATGGGAAGTGATGAAGATTGGGAATTGGCAACAGATGCACTTCGCGGCGCATTGGATGATTTGGGACTTCCATATGTTGTAAATGAAGGGGATGGAGCATTTTATGGACCGAAGATTGATTTCCATTTGCAGGATTCCATTGGAAGAACATGGCAGTGCGGAACAATTCAGCTCGATTTCCAGCTTCCACTTCGTTTTGATTTGGAGTATACAGGGGCAGATGGAGAGAAACACCGCCCGATTATGATTCATCGTGTGGCTTTTGGCTCCATTGAGCGTTTCATTGGTATTTTAATTGAGCATTTTGCAGGAGCATTCCCAACATGGCTGTCTCCGGTTCAGGTGAAAGTATTGCCTATTTCTGATAAATACATGGAATATGCAGAAAGCGTGCTGGCTGATTTGAAAGAAACAGGAATACGTGCAGAATTGGATTCACGTGCTGAGAAGATTGGCTATAAGATTCGTGAAGCTCAGATGCAGAAGATTCCGTATATGCTCGTTGTAGGGGCGAAAGAGGAAGAAAGTGGACTTGTATCTGTCAGAAGTCGTTTTGAGGGTGATGAAGGACAGAAACCGCTTAGTGAATTTATTACTTCCATTCAAAAGGAAATAAAAGAAAAAATTGCAAGAGAAGTAAAACATACCGAAGACAAATAGGTATAGAATTTTGGATATAGGGCATAATGATAGCGTCAGTGGATTCTGGCGCTATTTCTAATAAAAGGAGGAATCACATTATGCCACAATTAAAATGTACTGTACAAACATGTGTGCACAACAAACAATTTTTATGCGATTTGGATACAATTGAAGTTGGCGGAAATCATGCAAAGGATGCGAAGGAAACTTGCTGCGATAGTTTCGAAGAGAGAAAAGGTGACTCTTATTCAAATGTAACCGGAACTGCATCCGAACTTTCTGATATTGATTGTAAAGCAGAAGAGTGCAAGTATAACGATGCTTGTAAATGTCATGCAGGAAAAATCAGTGTAGAGGGAAGCAATGCCTGTCATTGCGGAGAAACGGAATGCGCAACATTTGATTGTAAAAATTAAATAAGGTTATTGTATCTTATAAAAGGATGAAAGTGCTCCTCTGGATTTGAGGGGCATTTTTTTATGATACAGGGAACTGCTTTGCAATCCTATTTTTATTTTAGGATTGACTGTTGACGAGAAAGAGTGTGTAAGCGTATAATTTATAACGAAATATATTAAGAAAGGCAAGAAAAACAATGAAGGAAGAATTGGAGCAGAATCAGAAAACGAGAACTTCATCAGAAAAAAAGAATGGATATTATATTAATCAGCCGGATTTTGGGAATCAAGGACCTTCTAAGCTGCGTCAACAGTTAAATAGAGGAATGACAGCATTTGTTGTGATAATTCTTTGTATGCTTTGTTTTTTTGTATTGCTTAGAGTCGATGACATTTCAAAAATATTAAAATTGATTTTTCATATATTGAGACCAATTGTTTATGGGTTGGCAATTGCATACTTGCTGAATCCAATTGTTAAGACGGTAGAAAGATATTTAAAACCATGGGTGAAAAAGCGCTTTCCGCGGTTTAAAAAGTCACATCAATTTTGTCGCGGCGTAGGAATTGCAGTGGCTCTTGTGGTGATGTCAACCATTATCAGTGCATTATTTAATATGTTGATTCCGGAATTATACAACAGTATTCGGAATCTGGCACTAACATTGCCCGGACAGATAAATGAAGCGCTGCGTAATTTAACGGTATTGATGTCTCAGGATACAACTCTTGGGAAATTTTTTACAACATTTTTAACAGAGGCAACAACATTTTTACAAAACTGGATGCGTACAGATTTGTTATCACAAGTCAATGATTTTATGTCGCATCTTACAGAAGGTGTATTCAATGTGGTAAATGGGATAATGAATGCTGTGATTGGTATCATTGTTTCTGTTTATGTATTATACAGCAAAGAAAAGTTTTCTATGCAGAGTAAAAAGATTATCTATGCACTTTTTAAGCCGGGACATGCTAATATGATTTTACATTTATCTATAAAAAGTAATGAGATTTTTGGAGGTTTTATAATCGGAAAAATCATTGATTCGGCAATTATAGGGGTACTTTGTTTTATAGGATTGACAATTTTGGACATGCCTTATACGGTTCTTGTCAGTGTAATTGTTGGAGTGACAAATGTAATTCCTTTTTTTGGACCTTATATTGGGGCAATTCCGAGTGCAATTCTAATTATGTTATCAGATCCTAAAATGGGAATCTATTTTGTTATATTTGTTTTAGTATTACAGCAATTAGATGGAAATGTAATCGGACCCAAAATTCTTGGAGATTCTACAGGATTGTCAGCATTTTGGGTAATGTTTTCGATTCTTTTGGGCGGAGGTCTTTTCGGATTTGTAGGAATGATTCTGGGAGTTCCTACATTTGCAGTATTTTATTATATTGTAAATATGTTAATTAATCACAAACTGGAAAAACGAAAGCTGCCTACAGAGACAGAATGCTATGATAAATTAAGTTATGTAGATTCAGATGGTACATATGTACATTCTGAAAAAAATGAAATGAACGAATAGGAAGGAAAAGAATTATGCCAATACGAGTTCAAAATGATTTGCCTGTAAAAGAAATACTGGAACATGAAAATATATTTGTAATGGATGAATATCGTGCGGCGCATCAGGATATACGACCAATCAGCATTGGACTTTTGAATCTGATGCCTCTGAAAGAAGATACAGAGCTCCAGATTTTGAGATCCTTGTCAAATACGCCGCTGCAGGTAGACGTGACGTTTGTACGCATGACAAGTCATGTTTCCAAAAATACTTCTACCAGTCACATTTATAAATTTTATGAGGCATTTGAAGAAATTAAACATCAGAAATTTGATGGATTTATTATCACAGGCGCTCCGGTAGAGCAGATGGACTTTGAAGAAGTAGATTACTGGAATGAATTGAAGGAAATTATGGAGTGGACAAAAACAAATGTAACCTCTACGTTGCATTTGTGCTGGGGAGCACAGGCAGGACTTTATTATCATTACGGAATCAACAAAGAAATGTTGCCGAAAAAACTTTCCGGCGTATATCGTCATAGAGTAAGAAATCGAAAGATTCCGCTTGTTCGGGGATTTGATGATGTATTTATGGCGCCGCATTCCAGACATACAGAAGTGCCGCAGAATCTTTTGGAATCAGACGAAAGAATTACAATTCTTGCAGATTCCTTGCAGGCAGGGGTATTTTTATGCATGGCAGAGGAGGGGCGTCAGATATTTGTAATGGGGCATCCGGAGTATGACAGAATGACATTGGATTCAGAATATAAACGTGATATGGGAAAGGGATTGAATCCGCAGATTCCGGAAAATTATTATCCGGATGATGACCCAGAGAATAAACCAGTATTAACATGGCGGGCACATGCAAATAATCTGTATACAAACTGGCTCAATTATTATGTATATCAGGTGACACCGTATGATTTATATGGAACACCTAGTTTTTAGCGTATTTACTGGGAAAAATGAATTTTTCGACTACACCACGATTTTATGAAAATCATTAAATTTTCACGTTTTTTCACTGTTAAATGGTGTAGTAAATGGTGTAGTAGCTTTTGTAAATGGTGTAGTAAAAAATATAAAAGGAGTCTTGATATATTATTGATTGGAACGTGATACTGTCACGTTCTTTTTTTATGCGAAAATTTAAGCATAAGGAGGAATCCTATATGTTTACGGATGAATTTTTAGAAAAGATATTTGCGAATGAAGAAATGCAGAAAATACCGATTGGATTTCAGTCAACCGCTGTTCATGCATTTCAAGAAGTTTTGGAAGATGTAAAGGAGGAGTACCCTTATGCAGACTTATCCGCAATATTATCCACAGATGAATAATTATGGACAGCAGTATAATCCGCAACAGCCATACATGGATAGGCTGGCAGGATTACAGCAATATCAGCAGACGTTACAACAACCACAAATGCAGATGCAACCACAACAAATGCAGATTGGATTAAATGGAAAGATGGTTGATGTAGTTGATCAAATTACTGCAAATGACGTTCCGATGGATGGAAGTGTTGCGATTTTCCCGAAAAAAGATATGTCGGAGATTTATCTAAAATCATGGACACCAAATGGAACAATCGCTACGGTCGTTTTCAAGCCAGTTATGGAAGAATCTAATAATTCTGCATCTGTTCAAGAAAGTTTGAAAGTAGGTCTATCTGATGAAGTGACAGAAGTTTTCATGCAGAAGTTTGATGAACTTGCTAAGAAAATAGAGGAGTTAGAGAAATCTATGACTAAGCCTACGACTAAAACAACGGTTTCTAGGACTAAAAAGGAGAGTGAATCATAATGAATCCACTTATGATGATTGGTCAAATGATGAAAAACGGCGGAAATCCACAGCAGATTTTTCAACAGATGATGGGGAATAATCCGGCTATGAATAATCCGATTATGAAAAATGCGTTTGAAATGGCGCAAAAAGGTGATTCAAAAGGGGTTGAAGAACTTGCAAGAAATTTGTGCAAGGAAAAAGGAATTGACCCGGATGACGCAATATCAAAAGTTAGACAGCAATTAGGGATGTAGCATATTAGAGGTTGCCGGCATAATACTTAAGTTCCTCTTTATGAATAAAAAAATAAGGAGGACATCTAATATGTTCAATACAGGTAATTGTTCCGTTCCATTAGTCGCATCTATTGATGGCAATGGAAACAACGGAAATGGTTTCGGAGATGGAGGCTGGGCATGGTGGATCATTATTCTCTTAATCTTTGGATGGGGCGGTAATGGTTTCGGCTTCGGCGGTAATGGTGGAGCAAATTATCCAGGATTACAAGGGCTTGCTACACGCGCCGATATAAACGAGGGATTCGCTCTGAATAACTTGCAGAGTGGAATTACTGCAATTCAGCAGGGCATCTGCGATAGCACGTATGCCACAAATAACGCAATCAACGGCGTCAATATGGGTATGATGCAGGGATTTAACGGCGTAGAACGTGGATTCTGCAATATATCCGCACAGTTAGCTCAATGCTGCTGTGATAACAGAGAAGCGATCGCTCAAGTTCGTTACGACATGGCAACTCAGGCTTGCGACACAAGAAACGTGATTCAGAACAGCACGAGAGATATTATCGAGGGTCAGAACGCAGGAACAAGAGCAATCCTTGACTTCTTAACACAGGACAAGATTGCATCTCTCCAGGCTGAAAATCAGAGCCTTAAGTTCCAGGCTTCTCAGACAGCTCAGAACGCTTACATCACTGCTAGTCAGGATGCACAGACAGCGGAATTAATCCGCAGACTTGGAGCGGATTGTCCACAGCCTGCTTATGTAGTTCAACCACCACAGCCAGTTACTTTCCCGAATTTCTGTAATACGGGATGCAACAGCGGTTGTGGATGCGCATAATCGAATAAACTCGCCGATTTAGGCTGATAACATTTCTATGGGATAGGTCTAATGGCTTATCCCATATTGATTTAAGGAGGAAAATATTATGGCTTGTAAAAATACTTGTCGGCTTTGTGATCGCTTGGTTATCTCAGAATCAGTCGTATATACAGCCGGAACAGGTCTTGTTATAAGAATACCGGCAGGCTCTTATAACGATAAAGAAAAATATTGTATCGTTGTTGGACAGGCGATTCCTGATACAACAGTAATCAATGCTCCTGTTTTTATTCAAATTGGAACCGGAGCAGTACTATATCCACTCACACAGCCGGGATGTGACCAAGTTACAGCATGCGGTATTAAAACCAGAACACGATATGCAACAGTTGTTCATACATCCGCAGATTCCGGTACATTCAGATTGTGTAAAAGAGTTTGTTGCACAACAAATAACTTGAGAGCAATTAACGGAGATGGAGCTACAGTAGCACCGGGCCCGGTAGGAGGTGACGCATAATGCATAAATTAGCAAAACAAATCGCAGAATGCTTAAAATCAAAAGTAGAGGGTAAAGGAATTGATAATCTCAATTTGGCAGAAGTGGAAGAGTTAAAAGCGTGGTCTGAAATCATTAAAAACATTGTATGCTATGATAAAGATTACCGTATTATTGAAACTATGGACAAGGCAGAAAAAGAGGATGAAGAATCCGAAAAGTATTTCATTAAAATGCTGAAAGAAGAATACGGTATGGAAGATGATGAAGCACGCAGATTTTATCGTGGACAGCCACGAAGTAAGACAAGCGGTCGTTTTATGAGACGTGGTGACGGTAGACGTAATTATACACCATATTCCTACATGATGCCAGAAATGTATGACGAAGATGCAGAATATTACCGGGATATGGACAGATCAGAAGGTCGTATGTATTATTCCGGCAGAGGAACAAACCCACGTCCGGGAGGAATGGAAAGAGCAAATTCTACATCTTCTGGAAGAAACCGCAGTTATTATGGCGGAGAATCTGGTCGGGATTCCAGGGAGGGACGATCCGGCATGAGTAGACGTTCCTATATGGAAACAAAAGAAATGAATTCCGGCAATACCGCTGAGGAAAAGCAACACAAAATGAAAGAACTTGAGAAATATATGTCAGAACTTGGAACTGACATTACAGAAATGATTTCTGATGCATCCAATGAAGAAAAAACACTTCTCAAGAATAAGTTGCAGGTACTTGCTCAAAAGGTAGTTTAGGTGTAAAGGGGACTTAATTGTCCCCTTTTTAAGTAGGTGATAATATGACGTTTATAATCAATAATCGAATGTGGCACATTGAATTTGTAAATGCTACAAGCAAAAAACTCCATAGAAGTGATGGCTCTTTAACTGTAGGTGTTACAGATGGTAATGATAATTGCGTGTATCTATACGAGTTGCTATCCGGCGCATTTCTCAAAAAAGTGTTATGCCATGAGTTGTGCCACTGTTTTATGATGTCCTATAAAATTTCAATTCCGATTGAACAGGAAGAATTTCTTGCTGACTGGATCAGTGTTTACGGAGAAGATTTGATTTATCTTCTGGATGATTTAATGAGAGCAATTTCAAGAGAGGTGCAATATGGACAAAATAGATGAATTGTTGGAAGATATTAGAAAGTCGAATCCAGAAATGACAAGAGAACGATTGATTTTTGAATTATCACAAAGCAGATATGCGGCAGCAGGATTATGGAATACATATAAAAATAGTGCGTTTAATAAAGGTAAGAGGTAGTCTAGTCTACTTCTTTCTTTTTACGCTTTTTTGTGGTAGAATGTGGGTATCATACGAATGGGAGGATATGAGGAAATGAAATGTAACAAATGTAACACAGAAAATCCAGAAAACAGTAAGTTTTGTACGAATTGTGGAGAACCACTACAAAATGTAAGCGGAGCATATCAGCAAAATTTTAATAACGCTCCGAATAATCAACAAAAAGAGCCATTTTATAAGAAAACGTGGTTTGTAGTTTTGATGTGTATTTTTCTTCCACCTGTTGGCCTTGTTCTGCTTTGGGTTTCTAAAAAACCAAGAAATATGGTTGGAAGAATAGTTTTGACTGTTATTCTTGCTTTGTGGACGATTGCTGTGTTACCTGTGGGAGATGAAGATGTGGAAACCACAACAGAGAACACGCAAACTCAAGAAGTTGTAAAAGAAGATAATTCTGAAGAAGAAGAGAAAAAGGAAGAAGCGCAAGACATTGAAGATCCAAAAGAAAAGGAAACAGAGCAATCAAATGTTCTTACAGTAGGATCTTCTTTTGAAAAGTCTGGTTTGAAAATAACGGTAAACGAAGCAAGTACTGATTTTCAAGATTATGAGAATGAATATGGTTGGAACACACCAACGGATGGAATGAAGTATATTATGGTTTCATTCACATTTGATAATACAGGTGATTCAGATGAATACGTTAGTATTTATGATTTTGATTGCTATGCAGATAATACGAATATGGAACAAGTTTACACGCTTGATGATAGTGATTTTATTAACACAAACTTATCTCCTGGAAGAAATATTTCATTTAAAACATACTATGAAGTTCCGGTATCTGCACAGTCAATAGAACTAGAGTACGAAACGAACGCATGGACAGGAAAGAAAGTAGTAATAAAATTACAATAGAAAATTTAATATTTGATAATGGAAAGTGCAGATTAAATTCTGCACTTTTTCTATAAAAAGTTCTTGACAAGTCTGCAATTGCAAAACTAAATACAACTATAAAGATTGCGTTTCTTTTCAGAACTTGGAGAGATGGCAGATGGATTGCTTGACCGGATAGAAAAGAATATTTATTATTAAAAATAAAGTCTATCAACTTTTTTGTTGGTAGGCTTAAAAAATGTGCAACGTTTTCAATATCCCCCGTACCTTAAAAATCAATTCGAAATTTCAAAAAATATTTCTTTAAAATTTCACTCAGAAAAATTCCGAATATTTTTGATACCCCCGGGGGTGCGTTTTCCTAGTCGATTTTTCAGTTTGGAAATCTCTAAAATTTCACACCGATTTTGAACCGATTTCAAGGTTGGAGGTAGCGCAGAGTTGCCGGAAAACCTACGGACTTATAGCGCATTTATGCCGGTGCTCTGTCGAACTGACAACGCATAGCATAACCACACACACTCATAATTTTACCGCATAGCTCATTTTGATATAAAAGTATATACTTGTAGCGTGAACTGGTAAAGAATGATTATATCGTAAATATAGCCTTTTGCATGGCATTTGTCAAGGTGCAGAAAAAAGGCGGACAGAATCCGCCTTTTTTTTGAAAAATTCATTCAGTGCTTCTTGTTGCCAACTATTGACTACTTTTTTAAAATCTTCGCCGTAAATAAATTTGAGTACCTCAAATTGCATTTCGTATCTTGCCATTTCTGTGCTTTCAAAAATACTTTTTTCAAAAGCATTTTCAGCAAGACAGTCGGTGTATACATCTTTAAAATATTCTTTGCATTCATGTAGTTTCTTCATTTTCTTTCTTTCTCCCCTTTTCCCTGGGGGCTAGGAAATTATCTCCCCTCTGTCGGTCGGGCGTCCGGCTGTGAATCTTTGTTAGTGTCCATTACAGCAGTTGACACGTTGCCGGGGCGATTGTAAAGGCTTCCCCGGTCTCGAGCCTTTTTTTGAGGTCTTACACTCCTGCATGGCGTATTGTTGCTCTGTTTTTAAAGCGTGCCACAACAACAAAAGACACGTACCGCCATTTTTTACCGCTGACGATTGCGGAACGGTCAGAAACCGCATAAAATAAAACCGTGAAGCATATAGCCACGGGAAAATCCGCTGCACGCCCTCGAAACGTGCCGACCGCCTGAACGGATAGCGGAAGAACTAGCAATAACAAAAATCGCCCTGAGTGCCTGTTGATATGATCATTTTTCCGTCTTTTCTGCGATATACAACACCGCAGCCATAATTTAATGATGACCATACGAGCCAGCCTGGCGGCGTTACCTTTTCACTATTTTTGTAGTCATAAAAAGAA
>Scooby_p1__coassemble_200_pt1 | contig 40246 bp, 45 predicted proteins | sample Scooby_p1__metabat2_high_PE_031 | metagenome-assembled genome bin Scooby_p1 | reverse complement strand
TGAAAGAAATGGGATGTAACTCCATCCGTGTGACACACAACCCGGCAGCAGAAGAGCTGATTAATATTTGTAATGAAAAAGGTATTCTTGTAGTAGAAGAGATGTTTGATGGCTGGCAAAATGCTAAGAATGGAAATAACAATGATTATGCCAGATTCTTCAATCAGACAATTGATGGAAACAACAAAATTTTAGGCAGTGCAGAAGGCATGACTTGGGCACAATATGATCTGACTGCAACTGTAAAACGCGGTTGGAATGCACCGTCCATTATTATGTGGTCTCTTGGAAATGAAGTGCAGGAAGGTGCAGGTGGCGTATTGACACAGGCATATGCAGATAATCAGAAAAAGCTGATTGACTGGACTTTGAAATTGGATACAACGAGACCGGCAACACGAGGCGATAACGTGTTAAAGGGAATTAAGATTGGAATTCCAAAAACAATGATGAACGATATGACAGCTGCAAATGGTACAGTTGGTTTGAATTATTGTTCAGGAAATGATTATGATACCCTTCATAATAGCAATCCGAATTGGAAACTGTATGGTTCTGAAACTGCTTCTGCAATCAATAGCAGAGGCGTATATGATAGAACAGACGGAAGTCAGACCGGTCAAAAGTTAACTTCTTATGATAACTCAGCAGTTAGTTGGGGGGCAGTTGCCAGCAGTGCATGGTATGAAGTTGTTAAGAGAGACTTTGTAGCAGGCGAATATGTATGGACAGGATTTGACTATATTGGGGAACCAACTCCATGGAATGGAACTGGAAAAGGTGCACAAGGAACATGGCCGTCTCCAAAGAACTCTTACTTTGGAATTGTTGATACCGCGGGATTTCCAAAAGATAGTTATTACTTCTATCAAAGTCAGTGGAATGATGAAGTGAATACACTTCATATCTTACCGGCATGGAATGAAGATGTGGTAAAAAAAGATAGAAGTGGAAATGTTCCGGTAGTTGTATATACAGATGCAAAAAAAGTAGAGTTATTCTTTACAGATGCAAAAACTGGCGAGAAAAAATCTCTTGGTACGAAGGAATTTACACAGAAGCAGTCAAATACACAGGGATATACTTATCAGTATTATGAAGGCGCAGATAAGTCTGGTACAGAACATAAAAACCTGTATCTTACATGGCAGGTTCCGTATAAGGCAGGTACGATTTCAGCAGTGGCTTATGGTCAGGATGGACAGGTAATTCCACAGGAAAAACTGGATGGACGTAAATCTGTAACAACAACTGGCGAAAAGAAGAATTTAACAGCAACAGTTGACCGAAATACAATTGCAGCGGATGGAGCTGATTTGAGTTATATTACAGTTGATGTAACAGACAAAGATGGCAATATCATTCCGAATGCAGAGGACAAAGTAACCTTTAAAGTAGAAGGAGAAGGAAAACTGGTCGGTGTCGACAATGGAAGACAGGATGATCACACTTCTTATCAGGCAAAGAGCAGAAATGCATTTGCAGGAAAGGTATTGGCGATTGTTCAATCTACAAAGAAAGCTGGAAGTTTTACTGTGACAGCGAGCGCAGAGGGATTGAGCACAGCTTCCGTTACAGTAACAACAACTCCAGTAGAACAGGATACTACGGAAGAAAAAGCAATCAGTTATTATGAGATGTCCAAAAACTACTATGTAAAAACAGGAAACATGCCACAGCTTCCAAGTACTGTTAAGGCAGTATATACAGATGGATCTGAAAAAGAAGTTTCTGTAGAGTGGACACCAGTTCAAGAAGATCAAATTTTACAAAGTGGCACATTTACTGTAGCAGGAACAACCGAAACAGGAGATACACTTACAGTAATCATTAATATGATTGATAGAGTGGTATCGTTGTTAAATTATTCAACAACAGTTCCGGTAGGAGAAGAACCGAAATTACCAGAATCCAGACCGGCGGTACTTCAGAATGGTGAGGTCATGAATGCTTCATTCCCAGTTGAATGGGGAAAACCAGATGGAAGTTATGATAAAGAAGGTATTGTGACAGTAACAGGAACGGCAAATGTACTGGGACAGCCATTGGAAGTAGCAGCAACAGTTCGTGTAGAAAAACAGAAGATCGAATTAGGATCTAGTGTAAGTAGCGCAGCATATTTGAGTCAAAATATACCGGAAGGTCAGCAGTCAGATACCTTAGATGCAATCAAGGATGGAAAGAAAGAAATTGGAGAAAACAGTGGTGGTGGTGCAAATCCAACATGCTGGTCAAACTGGGCAACTAGAAAAACACAAACAACTTCAGAGATTACTTTCCGTTATGCAACTCAGCAGCGAGTAGGAAAAATTGTTGTATACTATTCCAGAGATAATGCGGCAATGACATTCCCATTGGCAGGAAGAACAAAACTGTTTGTATCTGAAACAGGAGATGAAGGAAGTTGGAAAGAGCTTTCAGTGGAAGAAGCAATTGCAGAAAATGAAAGTCCAGATCGTGTAAAAGCTTATACATACACATTTGATCCAACAGTAGCAACATTTGTTAAATTGCAGGTGACAAATACAACTCCGCAGGAGGCTGGTAAAGCAGAAACATGTACCGGAATAACAGAAGTGGAGATTATTGAGTGGAATGGTTCTTATACAACAAATTCTACTGCAAATCTTTCAAAGCTGACGGTGAACGGTCTTGAGTTAAGCGAAGCAGAGCTTGAAGCAGGAAGTTTTGATACAGAGGCTACTGTGATTGATACAATTGATTATGCAGCAGCAGATAATGCAGCAGTAACTTATGTACCACCGTATGAAAACAAGGCAAAATTAATCATCGAGTCAGAAGATCATACAACCAGAAATGAATTTGTCATCAACTTAGATGTAGCGGGCAGTGGAAATGCAGATCCGGAATATGCAGATCAGGATTATGATGTTAAGAAAATGACAGTAACAGCTGGAAGTGAACAGCAAGGACAAGGAAATGAAGGTCCGGCAAGATTTGTTTTGGATGGTGATACATCTACAATTTGGCATACATCCTGGAATCCAATGGCATCCAGAGATCAATTCTGGATTAAATTTGAGTTAGAAGAGAAAACCATGTTGGATGCACTTCGCTATAAAGGTCGTAGCGGTGCTTCCAATGGACGTATCAACAAATATCGTGTTGAAGTAAGTAATGATGATCAGGAATGGACAGAAGTTTCAGTTGGAAATTGGGAGAATACAGATGATTGGTATATCGCAATGTTTAAAGAGCCAACAGAAGCAAAATATGTTCGACTCACTGGTGTTGAAACCTATGGTGAAGGATTACAACAGAATAAATTTGCAAGTGCCGCTGAGATTCGTTTACGTAAGGCAACTTCAAAGACGGATATTTCAGATGCAACAGTTACTTTGACAAGTGATGATAAGTTGGTATCTATCGTAGATCCAGAGCATCCGGTAACATTGTCAAAAGAGGATATTAAAGTCGCATTAGGAGATAAAGAGTTACGATATGGAATAGATTATAAACTTTCCTATAGCAATAACACTGCACCGGGAAAAGCAACTGTAACTGTAACAGGTATTGGTCAGTACGGATATACAGGAAGTGTAAGTAAAGAATTTACAATCGTGCTGAAAGATCCTGAAATGGTGGGTATTTCAGTAAAAGCATTCCCAACAAAGACTACTTATACAGAGGGCGAAACATTAAATCCGGAAGGACTTGTTTTGAAGGTTTCATATGATAATGGTAGTTCGACAGAAGTTGCTTATGCAGCAGACAATGCGACAGACTTTACATTTACTCCGGCATTAGGTCAGGAATTGAAGGCAGAGAATGATAATGTAATTGTTGCGTATGCTGGATTTGAAACAAGTTTTGAAATTAAAGTTACAAAACCAGATCCAGATCCGAAGCCAGATCCAGATCCGAAGCCAGACCCAGATCCGAAGCCAGACCCGGATCCGAAGCCAGATCCAGATCCGAAGCCAGACCCGGATCCAGATCCGAAACCGGAACCGAAACCGGAACCAAAACCGGAGCCAGAAAAACCAGGATCAGAAACACAAAATCAGAAACCAAATTCAAACGGCGCAGTACAGACGGGTGATAATACATCAGCAGGAATTTGGGTAGTTTCATTAGCTATGGCTGGTGCAGTAGGTGCTGTAGTAATTAGTAAGAAGAGAAAAGATATGAAATAACAAAAAGAATATGTGGGTTATGTGACAATCTTTTCAAGGAGGAAAATTTGAAAAAGTTACGAATTAATAGAAAGAATAAGAAAAACTTTCAGAAATTCGCCGCAGGAGTTATGGCTTTTGCAATAACTGTTTCCGGACTGACGATACCGTCAGTCCGGAGCAATGCTGCGGAGACAGAGTATGAAATCTATCCCAATCCACAGGTGATAGAGTATACAACGGGAGATTATATTATAAAAAATGAAGTAAATGTTGTATACGAAAAGGGAATTGATCAGGCAACGAAAGATCGATTGGCAGAAACATTTGCATTAAAAGAAGATGTCACAGTGACGACATCGGATGCAATTGTTGAGAACAAGACAAATGTTCTTGTAGGAATTGAAGGATCAGGCGAGATAGCAGATAAGTATGCAGATGAACATGTGGCTGTTAAGACTAGTGATTTATTTGATAAGTTAGATGCTTACGTATTGGATAGTAATGAAAATGTGATTACCATTGTCGGTGCAGACACAGATGCAAGTTTTTATGGATTGACAACGTTGTATCATATTTTGAAACAGATGGATAGTAATACGATTCGTAATTTCCATATTGAAGACTGGGCAGACGTAGCCAGTCGTGGATTTATTGAAGGATATTATGGAAATCCATGGTCAACAGAAGATCGTATGAATTTGATGGAATGGGGTGGTTATTATAAACTGAATTCCTATTTTTATGCACCAAAAAACGATCCGAAGCACAATGCCAGCTGGAGAGAGTTGTATACAGAGGATGAATTGAATACATTGATTAAACCATTAGCAGATGCAGGAAATGCATCTAAATGCCGTTTTGTGTATGCACTTCATACTTTTATGAATAATCCGGTAAGATTTGACAGTAATTATGAAGCTGATTTGAAAGCTGTGCAGGATAAACTTGGTCAGGTGATTGAAGCCGGAGTCAGACAAGTGGCTATTCTTGCAGACGATGCAGCAAATGTCGGTGGAGATAATTATATTAAGTTTTTAACTGACATGACAGCCTGGTTGGAAAAAATGAAAGAAACTTATCCGGATCTGAAGCAGACATTACCATTCTGTCCACAAGAATATATGTATAGCGGGCAAGGGTATTATAAAAGATTTCCGGAAAATGTGCAGATTGTTATGACAGGAGGTAAGGTATGGGGCGAAGTAAACCAGAACTTTACCAATACATTTACAAATAATGCAGGCCGTGGTCCTTATATGTGGATTAACTGGCCGTGTACAGATAATTCTAAAAATCACTTGATTATGGGTGGATATACAACATTCTTGCATCCGGGAGTAGATCCAGCAAAGATTCAGGGAATTGTGTTGAATCCAATGCAGCAGTCAGAACCAAGTAAAGTAGCGATTTTTGGTAACGCATGTTATTCATGGAATATCTGGGAAAATGCAGATATTGCCAATAAAGCATGGCAGGATTCTTTTAAATATGTAGATCATAATTCGGCAGTTCCGACAGAAGCAGCGACAGCGTTGTACGAATTATCTAAGCATATGATGAATCAGAACATGGATGATAGAGTAACACCTTTGCAGGAATCGGTGGACCTAGCTCCAAAACTGACAGATTTTCGTAATAAATTAAAGAGCAATGCTGTTACCATAGAAGAAGCAGATGCGTTGATTTCTGAATTTCAGATTTTGCAAAATGCAGCCGCAATTTATAGGGAACAAGCTGTAGATACGAAGGTTAGAGATCAGATTGTATACTGGCTGGATTGTTGGGACGATACGACTGTTTCTGCAATCGGTTATTTAAATGCAGTTAAGTCTATTATTAATGAAGATTCTGATGAAGCGATTCAGTATAATGCAGAAGCTAAGGCTGCTTTTGAACAATCTAAGACGCATGAGCTTTGGTATCTGGATCATTATGAAAAAGCAGAAGTGGGAGTACAGCATATCGTACCATTCATTAAAGCGATGGCAAATTATGTGACAGAATATATTGATACTGGAATCAATCCGAATACACAGGAAAGATATACAGGAACTGTTACATATAGTCAGATGTCTGTGCAAAATAATGCATCAGAAGATAAGTATTTTGATAGAGATGATAGTAGTGAAGTATGGTTGGCAAGAGGACCATATGAGGGAACAGGAAGAGACACCATACCGGCAGGCGCAACATTAACGGTAACATTTCCGGAACCAAAAACAATTGGAAGCTTCCGTTTTGTACAGGGAGGATCTCAGCCAAGTGATATGTTTAATAATGCAGATGTTGAATATCAGTTGAATGGATCTGATGTATGGACAAAGGCAGGAACCTTAACAAAGAAGGGTGATCAGACTGTTTCCTTTGGCAGTGTTGCAAATGTAAAAGCAGTACGTGTTCATAATAAAACAGTAACAACAGGCTGGGTAAGAATTGGAGAGATTGAGATTCTTTCCCCGGCGAAAGAAGATGAAAAACCAATTGAATATAATATTATACATACAGATCGCTGGACAGTTGCGGATTCTACACACGTGGAATCAAAATTGTATGATGGAGACGATAACAGTTATGTATGGTATGATCCGGATGGTTCTAGTAATTCCACAAAGGATACTTGTAAAGTAAATGATTATCTGGGATATGATTTTGGTAAAGTTGCAGATCTTTCCAGTGCACATATTGTAGTAGGTGCAGATAATGGAGATAAGCTGAAACGGTATAAGATCGAGACATCTCTTGATGGAGATAAATGGACTCCGGTAACAGGATATGAAGATTATACGGGTGTAGAATCAGGAAAAGATACATTAAATATTGATCTTACCGGAACGCGAGCGAGATATATTCGAATCTGCAATTTAGAAGATCGTCCGAAATGGGTAAAATTCTCGGAATTTACAGTAAAAGAAAAGATAAGTGGTGCCAGAGCGGGACTTTATACAAATATTGATACAAATATTACTGCGAACTTAGAGGAAGGAAAAGTTACATTAAGTAATGGAACTGTGAGCTTGCAGAAGAATGCGTATATAGGAGTCCGGCTTGGTGACATTAAAGCTGTACAGAAAGTAGCGGCACCAAAATTGCCAGAAAACGTAGTTTTGGAAACATCTATGAATGCAATCACATGGATGCCGTATGCAGCAGATGGAAAAAATGTAGATGCTGCTTATATACGTATTAGAAATAATGGAGAAGAAGCAAGAGAAATTGCTCTTAATGATTTTGCAGTAACTTATAAGTTTGTTGGAGCTAAAAAAGTAGACACAAACTTTGCAAAAGCGCAGGACGAAAATGATATGCGTGTAGCGGGAACTGTAGGAAATGTATTTGATGGAAAGTTAAATACATTGGGAATGATTAATGGAAAACAGGAAGCCGGCAAACACATTACATTTGATTTAGGGCAGGTAATCCATTTCAATTCTCTGCGTTACTATATTGTGGAAACACAGTTGAACTATTTGAGAAACGCAAAATTTGAAGTGTCAGCAGATGGTAAAGACTGGACACAGATAATGACTGTAGGAAAGCAGACGCCGGATAAATGGGATGGAACTGTTGCAAAAGATATGAGTGGAATCACCTTGACTCATGATGATAAGAATCCGGGATATATGTACAAAGAAGCGAAAGATTTGAATGTGGATGGAAGATATATCCGTATTACGCCAAATGAAACATATAGTCACAGATGGGTTGCAATTAATGAGCTGCAGATTAATGGTGGCGAATACATCTCTTCTGAACAGAGCAGACAAGTTGTGTCAGAAGCAATTGAAGAAGCCGGAAAGATTCCGTCCAATATGCGAGATGGAAGTTATGGAACAACGTATAAGTCTTCTAAGAAGAATCGTTCATTTACCTGGAGAGTATTGGATCCGACAGAAGTTGCATCTGTTCGTCTGATACAGATTGGAGATATTTCAAAGGCTGAGGTTACGGCAACTTATTTAGATAAGGAAAATGTAACAAAAGAAAGTAAAGAAGTAAAACTTGGAAAATTAAATCAAGTTATCAATGAATTTATTATTCCAGAAGGAAAAATGTTGGAAACGCTTACTGTTAGTTGGAAAGACGTCATACCGGAAATTGCTGAAATTGAAACTTCGTCAGAACGTGGTGGAGAAGTTAACAAGGACGCTTTAAAGACGGAGCTTGAAAAAACAGAGGATGAAACATGGACAGCTGATAGCAAAACTGCTTATGCACAGGCAAAAGAAGTTGCGCAGGAAATCTATGACAACAAAAATGCAAGTCAGGCAATGGTGGAGTCAGCAATCAAAACATTGGAATCAGCACGTACAAATGCAAAAATAAAAGCTGATGAGGAAACAATCCAAAAGATTAAAAGAGTATTAGCAGGAAAAATCAGTAATGATGAAATTGTTTATACGAAAGTTACCTACACTGCTTATATAAGTGCTGTCAATAAGCTGGAAAAAGCGATGAAAGCTCCGGATAATTTGTCTCAGACAGATGCAGATTCCTTGATGAAAAATGTAACAGAAGCACAGAACAATCTTGTATATTCTACAAGAAACAGAGAACTGGCAGAATTGGAAGCTGAAAAATATGCACTTGTTACTGCTGAACAGTATACAAAAGCAAGTTATCAGGCGCTGAGTGCCATTAAATCCGAGATTGATACATTGACAGCAAAGGATAAAGAAGCAGAAACAAATGGAGCAGAACGTGTGAATCCGAAAGAGTTTATCGCGAAGAGAACGGCTTTCCAAACTGCAATGAATAATCTGGTAGATATTACTGCATTGAAAGTAGCGATCAAACAGTCAGAAAATGTAGATAGTGCTTTGTATACAAAAGAAAGCTACGACTCATATATTGCGGCTGTAGAAGCAGGAAAACAGCTTCTAAATGCGGGAACCAAGGAACAGGTTGCAGAGGCATTGAAATTAATTGAAGAAAAATATAATGGATTAGTTGCAAGTGAAAACGCGACTCTAGAGAAGGTAATTCAGGCGGCTAAGGCATTAGAGGCCGAATCCTATACAGAAGATTCTTATCAGGCATTGATGGATATTGTCGCAGAGGCAGAAAAGAGCGGTGATAATAAATATATTGATAAGATTCAAGAGGCGATGAAGAAGCTGGTGAATGTAGAAGCATTAAAAGAAAAGATTCAGGCAGCTGAAAATGTGGATAAGAAATTGTATACAGAAGATTCTTATCAACGATTGGAAAATGCGTTAAAGAAAGCGAAAAAACTTCTGAAGTCAGGAAGTGAAAAAGAAGTTAAAGCAGCAACAGAAGAATTAGAAAATGCACGTCGTGCATTGGTACGTAAAGCTACAGTAGATGTAGAAGGAAATCAAAATAATGCAGGTCAAAATACAGAACAAAAAGGTCAGGCAGTGCAAACTGGTGATGAAGGAAATGTTCTTCCGATTGTTCTTGTTATGGTGGCTTGTATAGCGATTATTGCAGTTGTGATTATTCGCAGGAAAAGGAAATAGGGGTTAAGAAATAAAGAAAGAGCGTCGGCAGACGGGAAAACTGCCGGCGCTTGTTGTTTTATCCGGGAATATCTTTTGTCTGGAATTGCGGGATGGGAAAACCCATGGTATACTGAGTGGCGTATAGTAGATGGAAGGATTATGGAGAGAAGAAAGTGACTGAGGGAAAAAATATACGTGTATTAAATCGAGAAGTTTTAAAGTTTACAGCAATTATCGCAATGCTTTTGAATCATGTCTCTGAAGTTTTTTTTGAAAAAGGCAGCTGGTACGGAGAATTATGTTTGGATATCGGATATATTACAGCGCCGTTAATGTGTTTTTTTCTGGTAGAGGGATATTATTATACGCATTCAAAAAAACAATATTTACTGCGGTTATTTGTCTTTGGGATGATTTCGCAGATTCCTTTTTATATGGCGTTTTCTCAAGGAGAAGCATGGCCGGGAAGATTAAACATGATGTTTACACTTTTTCTTTGCTTTTTATTGGTTGAGGTTAAAATTTATGTGAAAAGTGAGATGATTCGATATAGTTTATTTGCAGGAATTATTTTTATGAATAGTTTTTGCGATTGGCCGACGATGGCTCCGGTTTATACGTTGCTATTTGCTTATGCATATGGATCGAAAAAGAAAATGAAACAGGCAGTGGGGATTGCAACAGTAATTTTTTTGATTCCGATGTACATGACGAAAAGTCTTTATTTTTCAGTGCCGGAGGCAGTCGTAATGGCAGGCGTTGCATCGTTGTTTGTGTTGGGCGCCGGTATGGCGATAATTTATTTATATAATGGGGAAAAAACAAAAAAAAGTGGAGCATTTTTCAAATGGTTTTTCTATTGGTTTTACCCTGGGCATTTATTGGTTTTGGGAATCCTTAGAATGGTTTGCTTTTCGTAGAAAAACAAGATAAAATAGGAGCTAAAGAAAGGAAAAGTAAGATGTCAGAAGTGAGAAAACATATTGTGTTTCATGGGCAGGTGCAAGGTGTTGGGTTTCGATATACTGCAAAATATCTGGCACAATCCATGGAATTAACCGGATGGGTAATAAATGAATATGATGGCACAGTTATTATGGAAGTGCAGGGGCGAGAGGCATTGATCAATAAGATGCTGGTTGGTTTAAATCATGGGCATTATATAGTGATTGAATGGATGGACACAAAAGAAATTCCATTGATAGAGGGAGAACGTAGTTTTAAAGTGCGGGCTTAAAATTTACAAAAAAGAGCATATCAGGAGGATGTAGACAATGAAATTAGGATTTATCGGAACAGGAAATATGGCAAGTGCAATTATGGGCGGAATTATCAGTAAAGGGATGATTGATGCAGATCAGATTATCGGCGCAGATGTATCTGAGGCAGGACGTACTAGAGTAGAAAAAGAATATGGGATTCATGTTACGACAGACAATAAAGAGGTTATAAAAGTTGCGGATAAAGTGATTCTTTCAGTGAAACCACAATTTTATCCAACTGTAATTCAAGAGGTAAAAGATTGCATCAGAGAGAATCAGATTGTTATTACGATTGCGCCGGGGAAAACATTAGAATGGTTAGAAGAGCAGTTTGGAAAACCGGTCAAATTGATTCGTACAATGCCGAACACCCCGGCTATGGTTGGTGAAGGGATGACTGCAGTTTGTGCCAATTCTTATGTGACAGAGGGCGAATTGGAGGAAGTGCTTCAAATGCTTGGAGCATTTGGAAAAACAGAGGTTATTTCGGAACATCTGATGGATGTGGTTGTTTCAACGAGTGGAAGCTCGCCGGCATATATTTTTATGTTAATCGAAGCGATGGCAGATGCAGCTGTAGCAGATGGAATGGCACGTGCACAGGCATATAAATTTGCAGCACAGGCAGTTTTAGGAAGTGCAAAAATGGTATTGGAAACAGGAAAGCATCCGGGAGAGTTAAAAGATATGGTATGCTCTCCGGGAGGAACAACAATTGAAGCAGTCCGTGTTTTGGAAGAAAAAGGATTTAGAAGTGCTGTGATTGAAGCGATGAAAGCTTGTGCAGAGATGTCAAAGAAGATGTAATTATGAAAACTAGAAAGTAGAGGAGAATGTTATGTATAATATTGGAATTATAGGAGGCGGAACAGCAGGATTAACAGCTGCGATTTATGGGCAGCGTGCGGGAAAACAAACCGTTGTGTTTGAAGGAGCTAATTATGGAGGTCAGATTGTTTTTTCACCAAACGTAGAAAATTATCCGGGGATTGCGAGTATTAGTGGCGCGCAGTATTCCATGAACCTGGTAGAACAAGCGACAAATTTAGGGGCAGAGACAAAAAGAGAACAAGTAAAAGAAGTGAAAAAAGTAGAAGATGGTTACTCAGTTGTGACAGAAGAGGGTGAGTATCTGTGCCAAGCACTTGTTTTAGCAACAGGAGTAACACATCGGCATCTTGGTTTAGAGAATGAAGAAAAGTTGACCGGAGCAGGCGTGTCATATTGTGCAACATGTGACGGAATGTTTTTCCGTGGGAAAAATGTTGCTGTAATAGGTGGTGGAAATACAGCATTGCAAGATGCAGAATTTTTATCAAATTATTGCAGTAAAGTATATTTGGTGCATCGGCGTGAGGAATTTCGCGGGGATGCAAAGAATGTAAGTTCCTTAAGAGAAAAGGAAAACGTAGAGTTTGTGTTGAACGCTCTTCCGGAGGAGATTTTGGGAGAACAAATGGTACAAGGTCTTGTTGTAACAGATAAGATTTCGGGGGCGAAGAAAACGCTGGATGTTGACGGAATTTTTGTTGCAATTGGTCATTTGCCAAAGAATGAAATATTTGCAGAGTTGGTGGACTTAGATGCTGGCGGTTTTATTAAGGCTGGAGAAAATTGTGAGACCTCCCGAGATGGGATATTTGCAGCGGGAGATTGCAGAACAAAAGAAGTTCGTCAATTAACAACAGCAGCTGCAGATGGAGCAGTTGCAGCTTTAGCGGCTGTAAAGTATATCAAATAAAGTAAAAATTTAAGAGAAGGGACTATATATTTATGTGGATTGCAGATAACTGGAAAGATTATGAAGTGATAGATTGTTCCAAGGGAGAGAAACTGGAACGTTGGGGAGAATATCTCCTTGTTCGTCCGGATCCGCAGGTGATATGGGATACACCAAAGTCGGATTATGGATGGAAGCATTGCAACGGACATTATCACCGTAGCAAAAAAGGCGGCGGTGAGTGGGAGTTTTTTGACCTTCCTCAGCAGTGGCAGATTCATTATGGAGAACTGACATTTAACTTGAAACCATTTAGTTTTAAGCATACAGGATTGTTCCCGGAGCAGGCAACAAACTGGGATTGGTTCTCTGATTTGATTCGTAAGGCTGACCGTCCGGTCAAAGTGCTGAATCTATTTGCATATACAGGAGGCGCAACCCTTGCGGCAGCTGCGGCGGGCGCACAGGTAACACACGTGGATGCATCAAAGGGAATGGTTACATGGGCAAAGGAAAATGCGGTTTCTTCTGGATTGAAAGATGCGCCGATTCGCTGGCTTGTGGATGACTGCGTAAAGTTTGTAGAACGGGAGATTCGCCGTGGAAATAAATATGATGCAATTATTATGGATCCTCCGTCCTATGGGCGCGGTCCGAAAGGTGAAATCTGGAAAATCGAAGATATGATTCATCCGTTGGTGCAGCTATGTACAAAAATTTTATCTGAAGATGCGTTATTCTTTTTGATTAATTCTTATACGACCGGACTTGCTCCAGCTGTTTTAACCTATTTAATCGCAACAGAGCTGAAAGCATGGGGCGGACATGTGGAGTCACAGGAAATCGGGCTGCAGGTGAAAAATACCGGATTGGTGCTGCCTTGCGGGGCGTCTGGGCGCTGGCAGAGAAAATAGAAATGTATTTTTTCGGCTTTCGTTGTCATTGGATAGGAAATATGATATATTATATTTAAGTTTTGTGTCATTTTTAGGACACGCAAGTATTGGGTAAAACGAATTAATTATTATGAAAAAGGGAGAGGTAAACATGTATCAGGAAGAATACAAACGTTGGTTAGAAACAGATTTGGAAGATGCAGACCTGAATCCGGAATTATCCAGAATTGAAGGCAATGATGAGGAGATTAAAGATCGATTTGCAGTTGCATTGAAATTTGGTACAGCAGGATTAAGAGGCGTACTTGGGGCTGGAACGAACCGTATGAATATTTATGTGGTTCGTCAGGCTACACAGGGACTTGCAAATTGGGTTAAGACACAGGGTGGAACTCAGACAGTGGCAATCAGTTATGACAGCCGTTTGAAGAGTGATGTATTTGCGAAGACAGCAGCAGGTGTTTTGGCAGCAAATGGAATCAATGTACGGATTTATGATGCGTTGATGCCGGTACCGGCGCTTTCTTTTGCAACACGTTATTACAATTGTAATGCGGGTGTGATGGTAACTGCATCTCATAACCCTGCAAAATACAATGGCTATAAGGCGTACGGACCGGATGGATGTCAGATGACAGATGATGCGGCAGCAATTGTATATGCAGAGATTCAGAAAACAGATGTGCTGACCGGTGCAAAATATATGTCTTTTGCAGAAGGTGTGGAAAAAGGTCTGATTCGTTTTGTGGGTGATGATTGTAAGAGAGCGCTTTACGATGCGATTGAATCAAGACAGGTTCGTCCGGGTCTGTGTAAGACAGCTGGCTTAAAATTAGTTTACAGTCCGTTGAATGGTTCCGGTCTTGTTCCGGTAACACAGATTCTCAAAGAGATTGGTATTACGGATATTACTATCGTACCGGATCAAGAATATCCGAATGGATATTTTACAACGTGTAGTTATCCGAATCCGGAGATTTTTGAAGCATTGGAGCAGGGCCTGAATCTGGCAAAAGAAGTTGGCGCTGATTTGATGTTGGCTACAGATCCGGATGCAGACCGCGTTGGTATTGCGATGAAGTGTCCGGATGGTTCTTATGAGCTGGTAAGTGGTAATGAAGTAGGTGTGCTCCTTCTGGATTATATTTGTGCAGGTCGTATTGAGAAGGGAACCATGCCGGAAAGAGCAGTTGCAGTGAAATCTATCGTTTCTACACCGCTTGCAGATGCAGTTGCGGAACATTACGGAGTAGAGATGCGGAATGTACTGACCGGATTTAAGTGGATTGGTGATCAGATTGCACAATTGGAAGCAGATGGTGAAGTAGATCGGTTCATCTTTGGATTTGAGGAGAGTTATGGATATCTTGCAGGTCCATATGTAAGAGATAAAGATGCAGTGATCGGTTCTATGTTAATTTGCGAAATGGCAGCATACTACAGAAGTATCGGAAGTTCTTTGAAACAGAGGATGGAAGAGATTTATACAGAGTATGGACGTTATCTCAATAAGATTGACAGTTTTGAGTTCCCAGGACTTTCCGGTATGGATAAGATGGCGGGAATTATGCAGAACTTACGTGAAAACCCACTGACTGAGATTGCGGGACTGAAAGTTGCACAGGTTGTGGATTATCAGAAACCGGAAGAAACAGGACTACCGGCAGCAAATGTTCTTGTGTACAAGTTGGAGGGTGGGGCAACCGTAATTGTTCGTCCGTCCGGAACAGAGCCGAAGATTAAGATTTATTATACAACATTAGGCAAAGATCTGGCGGAGGCTCAGGCACAGAAAGATGCGTTTGCAGAAGCGCTGAAACCGATAATGGCATAAAGCAGTATGTACTGATTTTGGATTTATATAGGAAATGATAAAACCGGAAGACGATGAAAAGCCTTCCGGTTTTTATGCATTTTTTGGATTTTTTAGTATAAACGCAAGGGGGCTTTGAGTATAAAACCCTCCTTGCACAATCTGATGCAAAGCGATAGAATATATCTATAAGTATTTAGGGAGGCGTATGATATGGTAATGGTCAATGCGATGGGAGATGCTTGCCCCATTCCGGTAATTAAGACAAAGAAAGCAATACAGGCATTAACAGAACCTGATACGATTGAAGTTTTAGTGGATAATGAAATTGCAGTTAAGAATGTATCTAAGATGGCTGCATCAGAGGGCGGTAGTGTTAGTGCGGAGCAGCTTGGTGAAGGGGAGTATAAGGTGACGATTGTTATATCCGATAAAAAATCTTCACAGGCTGAAGATGGACGGGCAGATTTGGATTCGGAAACTGTGTGCATAGATGACTGCTGTACGGGGGAAAATACGATTGTAATGATTGCGTCAGACCGCATGGGAGAAGGCAATGATGAGTTGGGAAAGGTTCTGATGAAAGGATTTATTTTTGCGGTAACACAGTTAGAGGAACTGCCGAAGACGATTCTTTTTTACAACGGCGGTGCGACCTTGACAACAGAAGGTTCAGAGTCTCTTGCTGACCTGAAACTTTTGGAAGAGCAGGGTGTGGAGATTTTGACGTGTGGAACTTGTCTGGATTATTATGGATTGAAAGACAAACTCTGCGTAGGAAATGTTACAAATATGTATACGATTGTAGAGACTATGAATGCTGCAGATAAAATTATTCGTCCTTGATTCAGAGATGGAATGGTGAACTTTGAACGAGTAGAAGGGAGGTGGTTGTCTTATGAAGACAAGAGAGGAAATTCGCTTGACTCAGATGAGCAGCACTGCAGGATGAGCGGCCAAAGTTGGTCCTGAGACCCTTGCCCAGGTTCTGGGTAAGCTGCCAAAATTCCAGGATGAGAATCTCCTGGTGGGACTGGAGACATCGGATGATGCTGCAGTTTACAAAATAACAGACGAAATAGCGATGATTCAGACGGTGGACTTTTTTACGCCGGTGGTAGATGATCCATATATGTTCGGTCAGATAGCGGCAGCCAATTCTTTGAGTGATGTATATGCAATGGGAGGAGAACCTAAGATTGCGTTAAATATTGCTGCGTTTCCGAGCTGTCTGGACCCGGAGATATTGGGAGATATTTTGCGTGGCGGTGCAGATAAGGTGAAGGAAGCGGGTGCTGTTCTGGTGGGAGGGCATACCATTCAGGACAATGAACCAAAGTATGGTTTGAGTGTATCCGGATTTGTACATCCGAAAAAGGTATGGAAAAATTATGGATGTCAGCCGGGGGATATCCTGATTCTGACAAAGCCGATCGGAAGTGGTATTGTCAATACTGCGGTGAAAGCGGGGATGGCGTCGGAAACTGCGATTATGGCAGTGATAAAAGTAATGGCGTCATTGAATAAAACTGCAAAAGAAGTAATTCAGAAATATCCCATTTCTGCATGTACGGATGTTACCGGATTTGGTCTTCTGGGACATTGTGCCGAGATGGCATCGGCAAGTGAGGTGACGCTGGAATTGGAACCCAAAAAGGTTGCATGGATTGAAGAAGCAGATTCTTATGCGAAGATGGGGCTTGTGCCTGCAGGCGCTTATCGAAACCGGGAACATTCCGGAGAAATGGTGGATGTTGGAAATGCGGAAGAGTATGAGATTGATTTGCTCTATGATCCGCAGACTTCTGGCGGATTATTATTCAGTATTGCGCCGGAATATGTGGATGGTATTCTGCGGGATTTTGTGGCCAGCGGGATTGAAACGGAAGTTTCGGTTATTGGAAGAGTAACGAAGGCTGGAGAAAAGTGGATTCGTCTGGTGTAGGAGTAAGAGATGAATAAAAATCAATTGTTTCGCAAAATTCCCAAAATGGATGTGTTGCTTGCACAGGATGCGGTACAAAAGATGATTAATATGTATGGATATGATAGTGTTTTGAATGCTCTTCGCAAGGAACAGGAAAAACTGCGTTTGGAAATTGCTTGTTGTACAGATGCAGAGCAGGTGGAAGAACAGATTGCAGAACTTGCGGTGCAGGTGCGAAAGGAATTGGAAAGCGCCTATTGTCCACAGTTGAAAAAAGTGCTAAATGGAACCGGTACGATACTGCATACCAATCTAGGGAGGGCTGCTCTTCCGGGTGAGTTGGTGAGTGAGGCGGTAAGTGCGGTTTGCGGCTATACCAATCTGGAATATGATTTGGACAGGGGAACACGGGGGAATCGCGGAGAAGTTCTGGAGCGACTTCTTTGTGAGATTACACAGGCAGAAGCTGCGGTAGTAGTCAATAATAATGCTGCCGCAGTTTTACTTGTATTAAATGCAGTTGCCAGAGACGGTGAGGTGTTGGTTTCTCGTGGGGAACTTGTGGAAATCGGAGGACATTTTCGAATTCCCGATGTGATGGAAATGAGTGGAGCAACTTTAGTTGAGGTAGGAACAACCAATAAAACTCGTCTATGCGATTACCAACAGCGGCTTTCTGAGAATACAAAAGCGGTATTAAAAGTGCATACAAGTAATTATCGGATCGTAGGCTTTACAGAGGCAGTGCCGGTGGAAAGTTTGTGTAATCTTCCGGTGCCTATAATCGAAGATTTGGGAAGCGGTGCGCTGATAGACTTAAAACAGTACGGACTGCCGGGAGAACCGGTTGTGCAAGAAGCATTAAAGAATGGAGCAGATATTATCTGCTTCAGTGGAGATAAGCTGCTGGGAGGTCCGCAAGCGGGGATTATTGTGGGAAAGAAGTGTTATGTGGAACAGATGCGTAACAATCCTCTTTATCGTACAATGCGGATTGACAAATTAACTGCGGCAATTCTGGAACGTATTCTTCTAGAATATCGTTCGGAAAGTCGAGCAATTCAGAATATCCCTGTACTTCGGATGATTACGAAGAAGCCAATGGATGTGGAGCAGGATGCAAAACGGTTGAAGAGAATGTTAAAACGAGCTGGATTGGCAGTGGAACTGGAATTGTATCCATGTGAATCACAGGTCGGAGGCGGTTCGCTGCCATTGACAACCCTTCCGAGTGTGGCAGTGGCCTTTATGCCTTATGAAATCAGTGTTGAAGAATTGGACCGAAGGATGCGAAAACTTCCGCTTCCGGTCATAGGACGGATAGAAAAAGGGAAATATTTACTGGATATGCGCACTTTTGAAATGGAAGAAGCATCTCGGTTTATAAAAGAACTAAAAGAAGAGGATGTATTAAGGAGAGCAGATTTATGAATCTGAAACAGCTGGAAGCCTTTGTTCAGGTGGCAGAGAAGAAAAATTTTTCGAGAGCGGCAAAAGCAATGTTTTTGACGCAGCCGACAGTAAGCGCACATATTTCTGGACTTGAGAAAGAGTTGAATACCAGATTGTTGATTCGAAATACAAAAGATGTGGAACTTTCGGAAGAGGGAGAACGACTGTATGAGTATGCAAAGCAGATTACCTTTCTGACGGAGCAGATTGTACAGGAGTTTGGCAGTGAACCGGATGTGGAAGAACAGTCAACCGTTACGATTGCAGCTTCGACGGTGCCGGCACAGTATCTTCTTCCTGAAATTTTGGCAAAGTTTCGCCAGAAATATCCGAAAGAACAATTTCAAATTTTGGAAAGTGACAGTACTGGCGTTGTAGAACAAGTAGCTGCAAGAACTGTAGATATTGGGTTGACAGGGACGGAATTGTCCAAAAAGCACTGTGAGTTTCTTCCTTTTTATGAAGATGATTTAATTGTGATTACGCCCAATACGGAGCAGTTTCGCAGGAGAAAGCAAGGCAAAGAAGATACTGTACTGGAATGGCTACGCAGTGAACCACTGATTATGCGTGAAGAGGGCTCTGGTACCCGAAAAGAAACGATGAAAATTTTGCAGCATCTGGGATTGCGTATAGAGGGGTTGAATGTGATTGCCAGTGTAGAAAATCCGGAAACAATTAAGCGGTCGGTCAGCAGCGGGATGGGAATTTCTGTATTATCCGCATTGTCTGCGCGGGATGCAGTGAGCAATGGTTCTGTTCTGGGATTTTCTCTTGGGGAAATGCAGGGGAAACGGCAGATTTATGTTGTATATAACAAAAATTTTCGTTTGAGTCCTGGAGCAGAGCGTGTTTTGAAGACAATCAAAAAAATGTATCCACAGATGAAACTGTAAGAAAATGGTGAAAAAATAAGAATACTAGCAAAAATACAAGAAAGTCTGCTTATAGATATTTTCTATAAGCAGACTTGTTTATTATGTCTTTCGATTAGACTCTGTTGTAGAAGACAGGTATACTTATATATAGAAAATAACGGAACAGAAACGAGATGACAAACATGATTTATATGGATAATGCTGCGACTACACTGCAGAAACCGGAATGTGTTGCAAAAGCGGTAGTGAATGCTATGAATTCTTTTGGAAATGCAGGACGGGGACTGAATGATGCATCTATGGGAGCTTCCAGAGTGGTTTATGATACGAGAGAAAAGCTCTGTCGTTTATTTCATGGGGAAAATCCAAAGCAGTTTGCATTTACATCGAATGCAACAGAAAGTCTGAATACTGCGATTCAAGGACTGATTGGTCCGGGAGACCATGTTATTACAACCATGTTGGAGCATAATTCGGTGCTACGTCCATTGTATGAGCGGGAGGCTGCCGGAGTGGAATTGACAATTCTAAAATGTGATACATATGGAAATATTTCTTATGAAGAAATAGAGGCGGCGATTCGGGAAAATACAAAAGCAATTGTTTGTACGCATGGCTCCAACTTGACTGGGAATTTAACGGATATCGGGCGGATTGGTGCGATTGCAAAGAAACATGGGATTTTGCTGATTGCAGATGCTTCACAGACGGCAGGGCTGATTCCAATTGATGTACAGGAGATGCAGATCGATGTCCTTTGTTTTACCGGACATAAAGGGTTATACGGTCCACAAGGGACAGGTGGGATTTATGTTCGACCGGGCGTGGAGATAAAACCGCTGAAACGTGGCGGCAGCGGAATAGAAACTTACAATAAAAATCATCCTGCGCAGATGCCGACAGCGTTGGAGGCGGGAACGCTGAACAGTCATGGGATTGCAGGACTGAATGCGGCGCTTACTTATATAGAAGAAACAGGAGTGGAACATATCTGCCAGCTAGCATTGGAGCGGATGTGGCAGTTTTACGAAGGGGTGTGTGATATACCGGGAGTGACGGTGTACGGAGATTTTTCTGGAAAAGAGCGCGTGCCGATTGTTTCTCTGAATATCGAAGATTTTGATTCTGCAGAGGTCAGCAATGAATTGCTGACAGAGTATGGGATTGCGACCAGAGCCGGAGGTCACTGTGCACCGTTGATGCACGAAGCATTAGGAAATGTAGAGCAAGGGGCAGTACGCTTTAGCTTTTCACATTTTAATACACAGGAAGAAGTGGAAAAGGCAATTTCTGCGATTCGTGAATTGGCTGTTTAAACTTTCTTAGGAGATGAGGGGAAAGTTAAACATAAAAAAGAAAAGGAAAGGGAGATAAAAAACATGAATTTATCAGACTCAAAGAAAAAACTTGCACTTGCAGGTGTGCTGTGCGGACTTGTAGCAGCCGCACTTGCTTATTTTGGAAATCCTGCAAATATGGCGTTCTGTATCGCTTGTTTTATTCGTGATACGGCAGGGGCATTGGGAATGCATCAGGCAGCACCAGTGATGTATGCACGCCCGGAAATTATCGGATTGGTATTGGGAGCATTTATTATTTCAGTAGCAACAAAAGAATATCGGTCAACAGCAGGTTCTGCGCCGATGATCCGCTTTATTCTCGGAATGATTATTATGATTGGTTCACTTGTGTTTTTGGGATGCCCGCTGCGTATGGTGATTCGTATGTCAGCAGGGGACTTGAATGCATGGGTAGCGTTGATTGGATTTGTACTTGGTGTTGCAACTGGAGTTCTGGCGTTGAAGAAAGGTTTCAGCCTTGGAAGAGCATATGTAACAAACGTAGCATCCGGCGCAGTTCTTCCGATTATTACAGTGGGGATTTTGATTCTTCTGACAACTACGAACTTGTTGAAGTTTAGTGAATCTGGTCCGGGAAGCATGCACGCACCGATTATTGTTTCTTTGATTGGCGGACTTCTGTTTGGAGTATTTGCTCAAAAATCTAGAATGTGTTTTGCAGGTGGAATACGCGACGTGATCTTGATGAAAAACTTTGACCTTCTGACAGTTGTGGGAAGTCTGTTTGTAGTAATGCTTATATATAATGTAGCAACAGATGGATTCGTACTTGGATTTGATACACCGGGAGTGATTGCGCATTCCGAACATCTGTGGAATATTCTTGGAATGTATGCAGTAGGATTTGCTGCTGTTCTGGCAGGTGGATGTCCGCTGCGTCAGTTGATTCTGGCTGGACAGGGTTCTTCTGATTCAGCAGTAACTGTATTGGGAATGTTTGTGGGAGCTGCTCTTTGCCATAATCTGGGGCTTGCATCCAGCGGAACTTCTCTGAATCCGGAGACGAAAGAATTGGTTGCGGGAGCGGTAACAACCAATGGTAAGATTGCATTGATTATTTGTATTATTGCATGTTTCCTGATCGCATTTACAAGTAAGCGAAAAGCAGCGAAGTAAAAGAAGTGAAAATGGAAGAGATAGAAAGGAAGAGGAAGAATGAAAGTAGTAGACGCAAGAGGACTTTCTTGTCCGGAACCATTGATGTTAACAGCTGAGGCATTGAAAAATGCGACAGAACCTGTTAAAATTCTTGTGACAGAACCACATCAGAAAATGAACGTGGAAAAACTTGCAAAGGATCGCGGTAAAAAAGCAACGGCAACAGAAACGGCTGAAGGCTTTGAGATTGTAATTGAGTAATGAGAAAAAAAGAATTAAAATTAGTTATTGCATTCCATACAACGGCAGATGCAATGGCAATGGAAAAAATATGTAAAGAAACCGGGACATCTGGAAGATTAATTCCGGTTCCCCGAGTGATTTCGGCAGGGTGTGGTCTGGCATGGTGCACCGAACTGGAAAATCGTGAACAGATTACAGCAATATTGTTAGAAGCGGGAATTGAGGAAGAAGACCTTCATGAATGTATGGTATAAGGGGTGCTTTGAAATATGGGGGTAGAAAGGTAACTGGTGTGCCTCCCGGTCTTCAAAACCGGTGTGGGGCGGATGCGTCCCGGATGGGTTCGATTCCCATATGCCCTCGCCAAAAAAAGAGGATAAGAGATAAGAAGAAATATATTTAATAGAAAGTATACGGAGTGAAAATTTCAGATTTTGGAACGACCAAAGGCGATACAATAAAAAATAACAAAAAAGGAACAGTGACTACATGGAATCTGGAGGTGAAAAAGTTTTCAAGTTCAAAAACCCTTATTTTCGATTGTATTAAAAAAAATACAATTTTTCCGAAAAACCACTTGAAATATTAGAAATGATTCGTTATACTAAGAGAGCTGTGGCATGATAGCTGTGAAGCGTGAGGTTGCTGCCGAGGCGTAAGGCGCACAATGGCAGGTTTTCCGTGGAGCGAATGTCAAGTTAGGAAACTGGCGACAAGTCACTGTACGAATCACAACTGATTACTTATGACCAAAAGGGAATAGTATGAAACAACGTGTGAGTTTCTCACGACACACACGGGAGAGTGTACAGTCACCGCTTGTCGTACTGAAGTAATAAGTACGAAAAGGAGGCGACTTTTTTTATGGCAAGTCAAGTAATGAGAATCACATTGAAAGCGTATGATCACCAATTGGTAGATGCATCCGCAAAGAAAATCATCGAAACTGTTAAAAAGAATGGAGCACAGGTGAGTGGTCCGGTACCACTTCCGACAAAGAAGGAAGTAGTTACAATTCTGAGAGCTGTACACAAGTACAAAGACTCCAGAGAGCAGTTCGAACAGAGAACTCATAAGAGACTCATCGACATTGTAGCACCAACACAGAAGACTGTTGATGCACTGTCAAGATTGGAAATGCCAGCAGGTGTATTCATCGACATTAAGATGAAAAATAAGTAAAACACTTAGCTGAGTATCAGAAAACATTAATTAAGAAACAGTAATTCCTAACATTTAGGATGAGCACCCGAGTGGCGCTCCGCTGTAAATAACAGGAGGTAGTTATAATGAAGAAAGCTATTTTAGCGACAAAAGTCGGAATGACTCAAATCTTCAACGAAGACGGAACATTGATTCCGGTAACAGTTCTCCAGGCTGGTCCTTGTGTGGTAACACAGGTTAAAACAGTTGAGAACGATGGTTATAGCGCAGTTCAGGTTGGATATGTTGACAAGAAAGAAAAAATTGTCACAAAAGACAAGAGCGGCAAAAAAGAAATCGCACACAGAAATGGTGTGACAAAAGCTGAGAAAGGTCACTTTGATAAAGCTGGCGTTTCTGGTAAGAGATTTGTAAAAGAATTCAGATTTGAAAATGCTGAAGAATACACACTGGCTCAGGAAATTAAAGCTGATATCTTCGAAGCAGGAGATAAGATTGATGCAACAGCAATTTCTAAAGGTAAAGGTTTCCAGGGTGCAATCAAGCGTCATGGACAGAGCAGAGGACCTATGACTCATGGTTCTAAGTTCCACCGTCACGCAGGTTCCAATGGTTCTGCATCTGATCCGAGTAAGGTATTCAAAGGCAAAAAGATGCCTGGTCAGATGGGTAACAAGCAGATCACAGTACAGAATCTGGAAGTTGTAAGAGTTGATGCTGACAACAATCTGTTACTGGTAAAAGGTTCTGTGCCGGGACCAAAGAAATGTCTCGTAACAATTAAAGAATCAGTAAAGGCTGCTAAATAGTCTGACATCAGGAAAGGAGGAACACACAGATGGCAAACGTATCTGTTTATAATATCGAAGGTAAAGAAGTTGGTACAATCGATTTGAACGATGCTGTGTTTGGTGTTGAGGTTAACGAACATCTTGTACACATGGCAGTAGTAAGCCAGCTTGCAAACAAACGTCAGGGAACACAGAAAGCAAAAACACGTTCTGAAGTTTCTGGTGGCGGAAGAAAACCATGGAGACAAAAAGGAACAGGTCATGCAAGACAGGGATCCACAAGAGCTCCACAATGGACAGGTGGTGGAGTTGTATTTGCTCCAACCCCAAGAGATTACTCTTTCAAGATGAACAAGAAAGAGAAAAGAGCAGCTCTTAAGTCTGCATTGACTTCTAGAGTGGCAGAGAACAAGTTCATCGTTATCGACGAACTGAAATTTGACGAAATCAAAACAAAGAAATTCCAGGAAGTTTTAAATAACCTGAATGTAAATAAGGCACTGGTTGTGTTGGAAGATGATAACAAAAATGTGGAAATTTCTGCAAGAAACATCGCTGGTGTTAAAACAGCTAAAACAAACACAATCAATGTATTTGACATCCTGAAGTACAACACAGTAATCACAACTAAAGCTTGTGTTGCAACAATCGAGGAGGTGTATGCATAATGGCTAACGTACAGTATTATGACGTAATCCTGAAACCGGTTATTACAGAAAAGAGCATGGAGCTTATGGCAGATAAGAAATATACTTTCTTAGTTCATACAGAAGCTACAAAGTCTCAGATTAAAGAAGCTGTTGAGAAAATGTTCAGTGGTACAAAAGTAAAAAGCGTAAACACAATGAACATGGATGGAAAGAGCAAAAGAGTTCGTGGAACATACAAGTTCGGTAAGACAGCTAAAACAAAGAAAGCTATCGTTCAGTTAACAGCTGACAGCGCAGATATCGAGATTTTCGAAGGTCTGTAAAAAGTAAACTTATACGCATACAAGCGTGACAACAAATATTGAGCAAACGAAAGGAGAGACAGTAATGGGAATTAAAACATATAACCCATATACACCTTCCAGAAGACAGATGACTGGTTCTGATTTCTCTGAGATTACAAAAACAACTCCTGAGAAATCTCTGTTAGATTCTAAGAAGAGACAGGCTGGTCGTAACAGTCAGGGTAAAATCACAGTAAGACACCGCGGAGGCGGAGCTAAAAAGCAGTATAGAATTGTTGACTTTAAGAGAAAGAAAGACGGTATTCCGGCAACTGTAATCGGTATTGAGTACGATCCGAACAGAAGTGCTAACATCGCATTGATCTGCTACGCAGATGGTGAAAAAGCATATATCCTTGCTCCAGCAGGATTAACAGACGGAATGAAAGTTATGAACGGACCGGAAGCAGAAGTTCGTGTAGGAAACTGCCTGCCACTTTCTGAAATCCCGGTTGGTACACAAATCCACAACATTGAGCTTTATCCAGGAAAAGGCGGACAGCTTGTTCGTTCTGCAGGAAACAGCGCACAGTTGATGGCAAAAGAAGGAAAATATGCAACACTGAGACTTCCGTCCGGTGAGATGAGAATGGTTCCGATTATTTGTAGAGCATCCATCGGTGTTGTTGGTAACGGAGAGCACAACTTGATTAATGTAGGTAAAGCTGGACGTAAACGTCACATGGGTATCAGACCTACAGTACGTGGTTCCGTTATGAACCCGAATGACCATCCGCACGGTGGTGGTGAAGGTAAGACTGGTATCGGTCGTCCTGGCCCGAGTACACCATGGGGCAAACCGGCACTTGGTCTGAAGACACGTAAGAAAAACAAAGCTTCTAACAAGTTGATCGTAAGAAGAAGAGATGGTAAAGCAATCAAATAATTCGTAATTAAGGAGGTTAGAACCTATGGCTCGTTCACTTAAAAAAGGACCATTTGCAGATGAGAGCTTACTGAAAAAAGTAGACGCTATGAATGCTGCAGGTGATAAATCAGTTATTAAGACATGGTCACGTCGTTCTACAATCTTCCCGTCATTTGTAGGTCATACATTTGCCGTACATGACGGAAGAAAACACGTACCGGTGTATGTTACAGAAGATATGGTTGGACACAAGCTCGGTGAGTTCGTAGCAACCAGAACATACAGAGGTCACGGAAAAGACGAGAAGAAGTCCAAAGTTAGATAATAAACAACGTTTTGAAAGGAGGGTTCATCCATGGCTAAAGGACATAGATCCCAAATCAAGAGAGAAAGAAATGAGCAGAGAGATACAAGACCGTCAGCTAAGATTTCATACGCTAGAGTGTCTGTTCAGAAAGCTTGTTTTGTATTAGATGCCATCAGAGGCAAGGATGTACAGACAGCGCTTGGTATCCTGGCATATAACCCAAGATATGCTTCAAGCGTAATCGAGAAGTTATTAAAATCAGCAATTGCAAATGCTGAAAACAACAACGGTATGAGCGCCGAGAACCTTTATATTGAAGAGTGTTATGCAAATAAAGGACCGACAATGAAGAGAATCAGACCGAGAGCACAGGGCAGAGCTTATAGAATCGAAAAGAGAATGAGCCACATTACGATTGTGCTGAATGAAAGATAAGGAGGAACATAATGGGACAGAAAGTTAATCCTCATGGCTTAAGAGTCGGAGTTATCAAAGACTGGGATTCCAAATGGTATGCAGAGAAAGATTTCGCTGATAACCTGGTGGAAGACCACGAAATCAGAACATTTTTGAAGAAAAGATTATACAGTGCCGGAATCTCTAAAATCGAGATTGAAAGAGCTTCCGACCGCGTTAAAGTCATTGTTTATACAGCTAAGCCGGGTGTTGTAATCGGTAAAGGCGGAGCTGAAATTGAGAAAGTAAAAGGTGAGCTTGCTCAGTTCACAAACAAGAAATTGATTGTGGACATCAAAGAAATCAAGAGACCAGACAAAGATGCTCAGTTAGTAGCTGAGAACATTGCACAGCAGCTTGAGAATCGTATCTCATTCAGACGTGCTATGAAATCTTGTATGTCCAGAACAATGAAAGCCGGAGCACTTGGTGTTAAGACTTCCGTATCCGGACGTCTTGGCGGAGCTGATATGGCTCGTACAGAGTTCTACAGTGAGGGAACAATCCCGCTTCAGACACTGAGAGCTGACATTGATTATGGATTCGCAGAAGCTGACACAACTTACGGAAAAGTCGGTGTAAAGGTTTGGATTTACAAAGGCGAAGTTCTTCCGACTAAAGGTAATAAGGAAGGGAGCGATAAATAATGTTAATGCCAAAAAGAGTAAAACGTCGTAAACAGTTCCGTGGTACTATGAAGGGAAAAGCCCTGAGAGGTAACACGATTTCATATGGTGAATACGGTATTGTTGCTACAGAGCCTTGTTGGATTCGTTCCAACCAGATTGAGGCAGCCCGTATTGCTATGACACGTTATATCAAACGTGGTGGTAAAGTTTGGATCAAAATCTTCCCAGACAAACCGGTAACAGCAAAACCAGCAGAAACTCGTATGGGTAGCGGAAAAGGTGCATTAGAGTACTGGGTAGCAGTTGTAAAACCAGGTCGCGTAATGTTCGAGATCGCAGGAGTATCCGAAGAAGTAGCTAGAGAAGCTCTGCGTCTTGCAATGCACAAATTACCTTGCAAATGCAAAATCGTTTCTCGCGCAGAATTAGAAGGCGGTGATAACAGTGAAAATTAATACATTTGTAAACGAATTAAGAGGAAAATCCGTAGAGGAATTGAATCAGGAATTAGTAGCTGCTAAGAAAGAGCTTTTTAACTTGAGATTCCAGAATGCGACAAATCAGTTAGATAACACAAGCAGAATTAAGGAAGTAAGAAAGAATATCGCTCGTATTCAGACTATGATCACAGAAGCTGGAAGATAATCGGCAGTGATCAGCGACTTCCCTATAAAAAGAATTCGAAAGGAGTAGCAACCGTGGAAGAAAGAAATTTGAGAAAAACTCGTACTGGCAAGGTTGTCAGCGACAAAATGGACAAGACAATCGTTGTTGCAGTTGAAGACCACGTTAAGCATCCGCTGTATAAGAAAATCGTAAAGAGAACTTATAAGCTGAAAGCTCACGATGAGCAGAATGAATGCCGCGTTGGTGATACAGTAAAAGTTATGGAAACAAGACCGCTGTCTAAAGATAAGAGATGGAGACTTGTAGAAATCGTAGAGAAGGCAAAATAATTGCTTTACATTTGTGAGTAGATTAAAGGAGGTTTACCTGCATGATACAACAGGAAAGTAGACTTAAAGTAGCCGATAATACAGGCGCAAAAGAGCTGCTGTGTATCCGCGTGCTTGGCGGTTCTACAAGAAGATATGCCAACATCGGAGACGTAATCGTTGCAACTGTTAAAGATGCAACACCAGGCGGCGTTGTTAAAAAAGGTGATGTTGTGAAAGCAGTTGTTGTTCGTTCTGTAAAGGGTGCACGTCGTAAAGATGGTTCCTACATCAGATTCGATGAAAATGCTGCAGTTATCATCAAAGATGATTTGAACCCACGTGGAACACGTATTTTTGGACCAGTAGCTCGTGAGCTTCGTGAGAAACACTTCATGAAGATCGTTTCTCTGGCTCCGGAAGTACTGTAAGGAGGTGCGTAAGAATGTCAACTATGAAGATTAGAAAAGGTGATACTGTAAGAGTAATCGCCGGAAAAGATAAAGACAAAGAAGGCAAAGTTCTTGCTGTAAATAAAAAAGACGGAAAAGTTCTGGTTGAAGGCGTTAATATGCTGACAAAGCACACAAAACCGAGCATGGCTAATCAGAATGGCGGTATCGTTCATCAGGAAGGACCGATTGATATTTCTAACGTAATGTATGTTCATAAAGGACAGACAACAAGAATCGGTTTCAAGATGGATGGAGACAAAAAAGTTCGTGTTGCAAAATCAACAGGCGACGTAATCGAAGACTAATTTTGAGGAAGGAGGTCCAGAACTTTGAGTAGACTGAAAGAAACATATCAGAATGAGATCGTTGAAGCAATGATCAAAAAATTTGGATATAAAAATAAAATGGAAGTGCCGAAGCTTGATAAGATCGTTATCAACATGGGCGTAGGCGAAGCAAAAGACAATGCAAAAGTATTGGAGTCTGCAATTGCTGATCTTGAGAAGATTTCAGGACAGAAAGCAGTTGTGACAAGAGCTAAGAATTCCGTAGCAAACTTCAAAATCAGAGAAGGTATGGCTATTGGATGTAAGGTTACACTGAGAGGCGAAAGAATGTACGAATTCGCTGATCGTCTGATCAACCTTGCACTTCCGCGTGTACGTGACTTTAGAGGTGTAAACCCGAACGCATTTGACGGAAGAGGTAACTACGCACTTGGAATCAAGGAACAGCTTATTTTCCCAGAAATCGAGTACGATAAAATCGACAAGGTAAGAGGTATGGATGTAATTTTCGTTACAACTGCCAAAACTGATGAAGAAGCACGTGAGCTTCTGAGACAGTTCAATATGCCGTTTGCAAAGTAATTAAGGAGGAGAATCATGGCAAAGACATCTATGAAAATCAAACAGCAGCGCAAACCAAAATTCTCTACAAGAGAATATAATCGCTGCAGAATTTGTGGCCGTCCGCATGCATATTTGAGAAAATATGGTATCTGCCGTGTTTGCTTCCGTGAACTGGCATACAAAGGTCAGATTCCGGGAGTTAAGAAGGCAAGCTGGTAGACCGCAAGCAACTTAATTAAGTATAGAAGGAGGATACATCCAAATGACAATGAGTGATCCAATTGCAGATATGCTTACAAGAATCCGTAATGCAAATACTGCTAAACATGATACAGTTGATGTTCCTGCATCTAAAATGAAAATTGCAATCGCAAACATTCTTTTGGATGAAGGATACATTGCAAAATATGATATCGTAGAAGACGGAAGTTTCCAGACAATTCATATCACATTGAAATATGGTGTTGATAAGAATGAGAAAGTTATCTCTGGTCTGAAGAGAATTTCCAAACCGGGTCTTCGTGTATACGCAAACAGCGAAGATATGCCGAAGGTACTTGGCGGACTTGGAACAGCTATCGTATCTACAAACAAAGGTGTTATCACAGACAAAGAAGCAAGAAAACTCGGCGTAGGCGGAGAGGTACTGTGTTTCGTTTGGTAAACACCGAACTGGTCTGGGGAGAAAGACTCCCGAATGCAACTGAAAACAGAGCGGACAAAAGCATCCGTTCCGAAAATTTAAGTTAAAATAGGAGGATAAAGGTATGTCACGTATAGGAAGACTGCCAATCGCAATTCCAGCTGGAGTAACAGTGGAGATTGCTGAAAATAATGTAGTGACTGTAAAAGGTCCTAAAGGAACTCTTACAAAAGAGCTTCCAGTAGAAATGGAAATCAAACAGGAAGGCGAAGAAGTAATCGTTACAAGACCAAATGATCTCAAGAAAATGAAATCTCTTCATGGTCTGACAAGAACACTGATCAACAACATGGTTGTTGGTGTTACTAACGGATATGAAAAAGTTCTGGAAGTAAATGGTGTTGGTTACAGAGCTGCAAAATCTGGAAATAAATTAACATTAAACCTTGGATATTCTCATCCAGTAGAGATGATTGATCCGGAAGGTGTTGAGACTGTTCTTGAAGGACAGAATAAGATTACTGTAAAAGGTATCGATAAAGAAAAAGTTGGCCAGTACGCTGCTGAAATCAGAGATAAGAGAAGACCGGAGCCATATAAGGGCAAGGGAATCAAGTATGCTGATGAAGTAATCAGACGTAAAGTTGGTAAGACAGGTAAGAAATAATTAAGGAGGGTGTGAAAATGGTTAGTAAAAAATCAAGAAGTGAAATTCGTAGAAAAAAACACATGAAATTACGTAACCGTTTCAGCGGTACAGCTGAAAGACCGCGTTTAGCTGTGTTTAGAAGTAATAATCATATGTATGCACAGATTATTGATGATACAGTTGGAAACACTCTGGTTGCAGCTTCCACTCTTCAGAAAGACGTGAAAGCAGAACTTGAGAAAACTAACAACGTTGATGCTGCAGCATATCTTGGAAAAGTAATTGCTGAGAAAGCAAAAGAAAAAGGTATTACAGATGTTGTCTTTGATAGAGGCGGCTTTATATACCAGGGTAAAATTCAGGCATTGGCAGACGCAGCAAGAGAAGCTGGGTTGAATTTCTAGGAAGGGAGAACACATAATGAGACAGGAACGTATTGATGCTAGCCAGTTAGAGTTAGAAGAAAAAGTGGTATCAATCAAGCGTGTTACCAAGGTCGTAAAAGGTGGTCGTAACATGAGATTCACAGCTTTAGTAGTTGTTGGCGATGGTAAAGGCCATGTTGGTGCAGGCTTAGGAAAAGCTACTGAAATCCCGGAAGCTATCCGTAAAGGTAAAGAAGATGCAGCAAAGAAATTGATTGAAGTTGCACTGGATGAAAATGATAGTGTAACACATGATATTATCGGTAAATTCGGAAGTGCTTCTGTACTTTTGAAAAAAGCTCCAGACGGTACTGGAGTAATCGCCGGAGGTCCGGCACGTGCGGTTATTGAGTTAGCAGGTATCAAGAATATCCGTACAAAATCTTTAGGATCTAACAACAAGCAGAATGTAGTACTTGCTACAATTGAGGGTCTGAAGAACATCAAGACTCCAGAAGCTGTTGCTAAACTTCGTGGTAAATCAGTAGAAGAGATTGTGGGCTAATTATAGGAGGTAATTAGAATGGCAAATTTAAAAGTTACACTTGTAAAGTCTACCATCGGTGCTGTGCCGAAGCATAGAAAAACTGTTGAAGCTTTAGGATTAAAGAAGTTAAACAAAACAGTTGTATTACCTGACAATGCAGCAACAAGAGGTATGGTACAGCAGGTTAGACATTTAGTGAAAGTTGAAGAAGAAGCATAATCATAAATAGATAAGGAGGTAATATCATGGACTTATCAAGTTTGAGACCGGCAGACGGTGCAAAGCAGAGTGATAATTTCAGAAGAGGCCGTGGACATGGTTCAGGAAACGGTAAGACAGCCGGTAAAGGTCACAAAGGTCAGAAAGCACGTTCAGGCGGCACAAGACCAGGCTTTGAAGGTGGTCAGATGCCTTTGTATAGAAGAATACCTAAGAGAGGATTCAAGAACAGAAATTCTAAAAATATCGTAGGTATTAACTTAGGCGCACTTGAAATCTTCGAAGATGGAGCAACAGTATCAGTTGAAACATTGATTGAAACAGGTATTGTAAAGAATCCAAGAGATGGTGTGAAAATTCTTGGAAATGGTGAGTTGACAAAGAAACTGACAGTTCAGGCAAATGCTTTTAGTGCATCTGCGGCTGAAAAGATTGAGGCACTTGGCGGAAAAGCAGAGGTGATCTAATGCTAAAGACATTACGAAGAGCGTTTAGTATAGAAGATATCCGTAAGAAATTATTCTACACATTGATGATGCTTATCGTTGTAAGATTAGGTTCCCAACTGCCGACACCAGGCGTGAACCCAACCTATATTCAGAACTTTTTCGCGAACCAGACCGGTGATGCATTCAATTTCTTTGATGCATTTACCGGAGGTTCCTTTACAAACTTTTCGGTGTTTGCATTAAGCATTACACCGTATATTACATCTTCTATCATCATTCAGCTTCTTACTATTGCAATTCCGAAATTAGAGGAAATGCAAAAAGAAGGGGCAGATGGTAGAAAGAAACTTGCAGCAATCACACGTTATACAACAGTCGCAATTGCATTGATTGAGTCAACAGCAATGGCAGTTGGATTTGGACGTCAGGGATTGTTGGTAGAATATAATTTTGTAAATGCTGCAATTGTGGTATGTACACTGACAGCAGGGTCGGCTTTCCTTATGTGGATAGGTGAGCGTATCACAGAAAAAGGTGTTGGAAATGGTATTTCAATCGTTTTGTTGATTAATATTATTTCACGCGTGCCAGAAGATCTGGTAAGACTGTACACACAGTTTATTCAGGGAAAAACAGTAGCAAAAGGTATTCTTGCAGGTGCGATTATTGTTGCGATTCTGTTAGTGGTAGTAGTTTTTGTTATTGTTCTGCAAGGTGGAGAAAGAAGAATTGCCGTACAATATTCTCAGAAGATTCAGGGAAGAAAGACATACGGTGGACAATCTTCACATATTCCGCTTAAAGTAAACACAGCAGGAGTTATTCCGGTAATCTTTGCATCATCATTGATGCAGACACCGATCATCATTGCTCAATTCCTTGGAAAAGGAAATGGAACAGGAATCGGAAGTCAGATTCTTCGCGGATTAAACTCAAATAACTGGTGTGATCCAGACAATTTAATATATTCAATAGGACTTGTTTTTTACATTATTCTTACAATATTCTTTGCATATTTCTATACATCGATTACATTCAATCCGTTGGAAATTGCAAACAATATGAAGAAGAGCGGTGGATTTATTCCGGGAATTCGTCCTGGTAAGCCAACCACAGAATATCTGACACAGATCCTTAACTACATCATTTTTATTGGTGCATGTGGACTGGTTATTGTTCAGGTAATTCCATTCTTCTTTAATGGTGTATTTGGAGCAAATGTTTCATTTGGCGGAACATCTCTGATCATTATCGTAGGTGTTGTACTTGAGACAATCAAGCAGATCGATTCACAGATGCTTGTTCGTAATTACACAGGATTTTTGAATAACAAGGGCAATTCTATGAAAAACAGTTTCCTTGGATACTAAAAAAATATTTAGCTCGCTGTGCTTTTCCGGATAGGGAAAGCGCAACGGGTTAATGTCATATTATGAAGAATTCGCATGTAAGCGGTCAGAACACATCCGCTAAATGTTTAAAATGAGGAGGTATGCAGTATGAAGATTATTATGTTAGGTGCTCCGGGAGCAGGAAAAGGTACACAAGCTAAGAAGATTGCAGAAAAATATGCAATCCCTCACATTTCTACAGGTGATATTTTCCGCGCAAATATTAAAAATGGTACAGAACTTGGGAAAAAAGCAAAAACCTATATGGATCAGGGATTGCTTGTTCCTGATGAACTGGTAGTAGATCTTGTAGTTGATCGCGTAAATCAGGAAGATTGCGCAAATGGATATGTTTTAGATGGTTTTCCAAGAACCATTCCACAGGCAGAAGCGTTGGATCATGCATTAAAAGCACTGGGGCAGAAAATGGATTATGCGATTAACGTAGAAGTTCCGGATGAAAATATTGTCAACCGTATGTCTGGCAGAAGAGCATGTGTAGACTGCGGCGCTACATATCATATTGTATACGCACCAACAAAGAACGAGGGCATTTGTGATAAGTGTGACGGCAGTTTGATTCTGCGTGATGATGATAAGCCAGAAACAGTTTTAAAGCGTCTTGGTGTATATCATGAACAGACACAGCCATTGATCGATTATTATACAAATGCAGGTATTCTTAGAGAAGTAGATGGAACAATCGATATTAATGATGTATTTGCAGAGATTGTAAAGATTCTGGGAGAATAATACATGACACTGGAAGCGGGAATGTTTGCAAAAGCAAAAGCAGGACATGACAAAAATTGTATATATGTCATTATTTCTGTCAATGATGAATATGTATATCTGGCAGATGGGGATGTAAGACCTGTCTGCCGTCCGAAAAGAAAAAATAGAAAACACATACAGCCGATCACGAGTGTACGCTGCGAATCTATTACAGATGATCGGGTTATCAGGGATGCAGTGAAAATAAGAAAAGAAATAGAAAAAACTGGAATTATATAAGTGCAAAAAGCACAGGAGGATTGAATATGTCAAAGGCTGACGTAATTGAGATTGAGGGAGTCGTTGTTGAAAAACTTCCAAACGCAATGTTTAAAGTAGAATTAGAGAATGGCCATATTGTTCTGGCACATATCAGCGGAAAATTGCGTATGAATTTCATTAAAATTTTACCAGGGGATAAGGTAACATTGGAAATGTCACCTTATGATTTGAGTAAAGGACGTATTGTTTGGAGAGATAAATAAAAAAAGCTATTGACTTTGTAGGGAACTTGGTGCTACAATATGAAATGGTCGTTTTTAGGGATAGGTGTGCCCTAAAATGCCAGGTAACCTAAGAATCCAGCAAAGGATGGAAGGAGGATTTGACATGAAGGTTAGATCATCAGTAAAACCAATCTGTGAAAAATGCAAGATTATCCGTAGAAAAGGAAGTGTTCGTGTAATCTGCGAGAATCCGAAACACAAACAGAGACAGGGTTAATGTATTGTGTTATTAATTTAGGCGGCTGACAGTTGACACACCAGGAAGTGTGTAGACTGTTTAATATACAGTAAGGATACATCGCATATCTATCACAGGTACCGGTAGAGTCGGTGTTCTATTGCGTTAATAGAAAACATATTACGCAAGTGTATATTGCTTAAAATACCCGATTTGTACGGATGTTCACAGGCGGATCGGGAAAGGATGTGAATATTCACATCTGGGCTGGGATATCGGGAGCATATCCCGGTAGGGTATTAGATAGAAAGTGATATCCGCAGCCTCAATTTGGGACAATAGTAGACCATGCGCAGAATCGAGCTGGAGCATGGCAAGAGGCCAAAACACGAAACTGAGCGTAAGCATAGTACAGGTCAGTGATTTGGCTGAACAAGCAAACAGAGACAAAGAAAGAAAATGGAGGAAAGACACATGGCTCGTATTGCAGGTGTAGACTTACCAAGAGACAAACGTGTAGAAATTGGTTTGACTTATATTTATGGAATTGGAAGAACAAGTTCAAGCCGTATTTTAGCAGAGGCTGGAGTAGATCCAAGCACTCGTGTTAGAGATTTGACACAGGATGACGTTAAGAAAATCAGTGAGATCATCGACGCTTCTCAGATGGTAGAAGGTGATTTGAGAAGAGAAATCCAGCTGAACATTAAGAGATTAAAAGAAATCGGTTGCTATCGTGGAATCCGTCATAGAAAAGGACTTCCGGTACGTGGACAGAAGACAAAGACTAATGCAAGAACATGCAAGGGTCCAAAGAGAACTGTAGCAAATAAGAAGAAATAATCATTGATAAAATTTGAAGAAAGAAGAAAGTAGGTTAGTTTAAATGGCTAAGAAAGTTACAAAAAAAGTGACAAAAAAACGTGTCAAGAAAAACGTTGAACGAGGACAGGCTCACATCCAGTCATCTTTTAATAATACAATCGTAACATTAACAGATGCTCAAGGAAATGCTCTTTCATGGGCAAGTGCAGGCGGTCTGGGATTTAGAGGTTCAAGAAAATCTACTCCATATGCAGCTCAGATGGCAGCTGAGACAGCAGCAAAAGCAGCATTGGTACATGGTCTGAAGACTGTAGACGTATTCGTAAAAGGACCTGGTTCAGGAAGAGAAGCAGCAATTCGTGCATTACAGGCATGTGGTATTGATGTAGTAAGTATCAAAGATGTTACTCCGGTACCGCACAACGGATGTCGTCCACCGAAACGTAGAAGAGTCTAATCAGTAACTGTATTCATATAGGAGGAAATTAAAATGGCAGTAAATAGAGTTCCAGTTCTTAAAAGATGCCGTTCATTAGGTATGGACCCAATCTATTTAGGAATTAATAAAAAATCTAATAGACAGCTGAAAAGAGCAAATAGAAAAATGAGCGAGTATGGTCTTCAGTTACGTGAAAAACAGAAAGCTAAATTTATCTACGGTGTATTAGAGAAACCTTTCAGAAACTACTATGCAAAAGCAAAACAGATGGATGGAATGACAGGTGAAAACCTTATGATCCTTCTGGAATCCAGACTGGACAATGTAATGTTCCGTATGGGATTTGCAAGAACAAGAAAAGAAGCACGTCAGATCGTTGATCACAAGCACGTACTTGTTAATGGTAAACAGGTGAATATCCCATCTTACCTTGTAAAAGCAGGAGATGTGATTGAAATCAAAGAGAAACACAAAGGATGCCAGAGATACAAAGACATTCTGGAAGTAACAGGCGGAAACATGATTCCTGACTGGTTGGAAGTAGACGCAGAGAACCTGAAAGGTGAAGTAAAAGAACTTCCGAAGAGAGAAGCAATCGATGTTCCGGTTGACGAGATGCTGATTGTCGAGTTGTATTCTAAATAATCTCTGAATATAGCAAAAGGCAGCATCGTATCCCCTCAACATATTTTAACCCATAAGGAGGGTCTGTGTAGTGTTTGATTTTAATAAACCGAATATTGAAATTACTGAGATTTCAGAAGATAAAAAATATGGACGTTTTGTAGTAGAACCTCTTGAAAGAGGATACGGAACTACACTGGGCAATTCCCTGAGAAGAATTATGCTTTCTTCTCTTCCGGGAGCTGCAATCAGTTCTGTAAAGATTGATGGAGTTCTGCATGAATTCAGTTCCATTCCGGGTGTAAAAGAAGATGTGACAGAGATTATCATGAATTTAAAATCATTGGCAATCAAGAATACATCTGAATCAGACGAAGTAAAAACTGCATATATCGAATTTGAGGGTGAGGGCGTTGTAACAGGCGCTGACATCCAGACAGACTCTGATATTGAGATTATGAATCCTGAGCAGGTAATTGCTACCTTAAGCGGTGGTAAAGACAGCAAATTGTACATGGAACTTTCCATTACAAAGGGCAGAGGATACGTAAGTGCAGATAAGAATAAGAGTGATGATTTGCCGATCGGTGTAATTCCGATTGATTCCATCTATACTCCGGTAGAACGTGTAAATCTTACTGTAGAAAATACACGTGTTGGTCAGATTACAGATTATGATAAACTGACTCTGGATGTATGGACAAGAGGCACAATGCTTCCAGATGAGGCAGTAAGTCTTGCGGCAAAAGTACTCAGCGAGCATCTGAAATTATTCATTGACCTTTCTGAAGTGGCACAGGCTGCTGAGGTCATGATTGAAAAAGAAGATGATGAGAAAGAAAAAGTTCTGGAAATGAGCATTGATGAACTTGAATTGTCTGTTCGTTCCTATAACTGTCTGAAGAGAGCCGGAATCAACACTGTTGAGGAACTGACAAATAAGACACCGGAAGATATGATGAAAGTACGAAATCTGGGACGTAAGTCTCTGGAAGAAGTTCTGGCAAAATTGAAAGAGTTAAATCTTGAACTCAATTCTGGTGAAGAATAAGAAAAAGCATATGCTTAATACTTAAATTTTCTGTCAGTAAGCCCGAAGTGCATGGCAGGAGCATTTGATTAATAAGCCCGAAGATTGCATAACCAAATGGAGGAATAATAAAATGGCAAAATATAGAAAGCTGGGAAGAACATCCAGCCAGAGAAAAGCCCTGATCAGAAATCAGGTAACAGCTCTTCTGAATAACGGAAGAATGATCACAACAGAAGCAAAGGCTAAAGAAATCCGTAAGGTAGCTGAAGGCCTGATCGCTATGGCAGTAAAAGAAAAAGATAATTTTGAAGAAGTTACTGTAATGGCTAAAGTTGCTCGTAAAGATGCAAATGGTAAGAGAGTAAAAGAAGTTGTAGATGGTAAAAAAGTTACTGTTTATGATGAAGTAGAAAAGAAGATCAAAAAAGATATGCCAAGCAGACTTCATGCAAGAAGAGAGATGCTGAAAGTACTGTATCCGGTAAAAGAAGTTCCTACAGCAGCTGCTGGCAAGAAGAAAAACACAAAAGAAGTTGATCTTGTAGAAAAACTGTTTACAGAGATTGCTCCAAAATACGAGAACCGTAACGGTGGTTACACAAGAATCGTTAAGATTGGTCAGCGTAAAGGTGACGCAGCAATGGAAGTACTCATTGAGTTGGTATAATCGATGTATGTGGAGACGAGGTGGAAACCTCGTCTCTTTTTTATTCATCGATTCTCTTGTTTTAATATGAAAATAGGGAATTTGGTTGAAAAGGCATAGTGAAAATGATATTCTAGTGAATAGAAAATGAAAACCTAGGAGGAAGTAACTACTTTAGAATATTTTTGGCGCTTTTTCTTACAGAACTCTGAAAAAATATATGATAAAGTTGGCCAGTATCAATATCCTAATGTGATATGTCAGCAAAAATATACATACAATCCGACATGTGGAAGAGTGGAAATGCCGGAAAGCTTCGAAGAATTGTGAGATTCTTCGAAGTTTTCTAATTATAAGTGAGGATGAAGATGAATCAGATAAAGATGATAGGGCTGGATCTGGACGGTACCCTTCTGAATACAAGAAAAGAATTGACAGATTACAGTAAAAAGGTGTTACAAAAAGCGATTGACGAAGGAATAATCGTTCTTGTTGCGACAGGACGTCCTTATACGGGGATTCCAGAAGAACTGAGAAACTTTCCGGGAATGCGATATGCCTTAACTTCGAATGGTGCGCGGGTACTGGATACGCAGGAAGGGAAACTATTGATCGAAGAGCTTTTACCAAGTGAAGATGCCATTAGAGCGTTGAAGGTTTTTAGAAAATACGATACAATGCAGGAAATCTATTTTGATGGTCAAGGTTATGCAGATGAAGAAAAAATGGCACAAATTCAAAGATATCATCACAATCCGCATATGTGGGATTATGTGAGAAAGAGTCGAATTGTAGTTCCAGATATTATTAAGTTGGCGGAACAAAGACAACTGCCTATGGATAAAATTCAAGGATTGTTTGCGGATATGAGTGAGCGTGAAGCGGCGTGGAAAGAACTAGAGAAAGATCAGAAGCTGGAGTTGGTCGGTTCTTTGAAATATAATATTGAAGTCAACGCGGCAGGGGTGAATAAAGGAAAAGGTCTTGTAAAGCTGGGACAATTATTGGGAATCAAAAAGGAAGAGATTATGGCATGCGGAGATGGTGATAATGATGTGACCATGCTTCAGGAAGTTGGTCTTGGAGTTGCGATGGCGAATGCAGAAGAGTTGGTGCTGCGAGCAGCTGATTGTGTGACAGAAAGTAACGATGCAGATGGAGTGGCAAAGGCGATTGAGCGATTTGTACTTTCTTAAGTGGGAATGAGAGACTAACTATTAAAAGTCAAGTCTAAAAACAATTTTTATGAGTGAATTG